>Ga0102917_1000068_pt1 | contig 32978 bp, 34 predicted proteins | sample Colrivmet1562A02_FD_78201 | JGI IMG/M metagenome (GOLD analysis project Ga0102917, IMG submission 78201) | Estuarine microbial communities from the Columbia River estuary - metaG 1562A-02 | ecosystem: Environmental > Aquatic > Marine > Intertidal zone > Estuary | place: USA: Columbia River...
ATATATAGTCAAGACTATTTTTGACGTCCGTGCTTTTAAGCGATTAAAGAAAGTAAAAGCGATTAAAGAAAGTAAAAGCGATTAAAGAAAGTAAAAGCGATTAAAGAAAGTAAAGTGATTAATAAAAAACATATTATGTAAAATATTGTAATTTAAAAAATTGATATATAATAATATTATGATATCTTATTTTGAAGGATTTACAAAAGTTGCTAGTAATCCTATTATATTACATAAGCCAATATCGGATGAAAATATTAGATTAATTTACGGTGATAGAAAATTGGTAATAATAGATGCAGATGATATATCTGATCAAAATAGGAATAACTTATTTTTAAACATTTATAATATACCTAAAACTGAGTATAATGATAAAAAACTTAGTTTTAATTATTATTATGGGAATTATTATATTTATCCGTATTTAAATGAATTATCTATAGAAGCTATGAGAGACGAACCTATAAAATTTATAACTAGAACAAATTATTTTATAAATAAAAATAATAGAAAAGAAATTTTGTTTATCAAACTGGAAAAAATAGAACATGTATATTTTATATCATATTATATAAAAGATGAAATTATTGAAACTTGTAAATCTGAATTTTACAATTCTAGTCCTATAATATCAAGATCTTCTTATTTATTAGTCCAATTATTAATAACTCAAAAACAAACTAATCTTATAAAACAAAACGATGATATTTTATCAAATATTCAAAATTTTGATTATAAAGAACAATTTGATATTAATGAATATACTTGGCAAGGGCAAGATACCATTACTTTATTAAAACCAGATATACATTTATATAATTATCAAAAGCAAGATATAATATGGATGAAATCAATTGAAAATAATGTTGATAATGGGTGTAATATAATAAAATACGATTATTGCGAAGAATATAAAGCATTAGATGATCATTATTTATATAATGATATATTATCACCTTGCAAAACAATATATGAAAACACCCCAAGGTTATTGGAATATTATGGTGGAAATCTTATATCGGAGGTAGGTTTAGGAAAAACTATTATTACATTATATTATATTTTACAAAACGATCGTGAATTACAATTACAAAGTGATAAATTTGTAAAGTTTGGAGATACTTGTAATTATTTCTATAAAAGGGGCAAGTCTAGAGGTAAATGTTGTACAAAATCAAAATATATGAATTTCCATTATTGTCAACAACATATAAAAACACCATTTATGGATAAAAGACGATTGGTTTTACAAAATTTGGAAAGTTTTGATTTTAATAAATCTATAATATATAGAAATAAGGATTCGTTGGGTTTACAGCCTTTTATAAAAACAAACGCGTCATTAATAATTTGTAAAAATCAATTATGTGATCAATGGGTTCAGGAATATTATGATAAATTTCAAAATAACCATAGAATTTTGTTGGTAGTAACATATGATCAGTATACAAATTTGACTTTATCTGATTTATTATTTTCAGATATAGTAATTATATCATATGAATTTTTATCAAACAAAAGATATGTACAAAATATAAAAAAATCTAATAGTTTATTATCAATTTATTTAAGTTCTTATAATAAAAGAGATAATAGTAGATTATTGGATACAAAAATTTTTAATTGTTTTAATATGTTTTATTGGAATAGAATTGTATACGATGAAGCTCACGAAATACAGACTAGATTATTTGAAAAATATAGTTTATCTAGTAAATACAGGTGGAATATTACAGGCACTCCATTTGTGCATAAATCAGTTAGTTTTCTTAAGCTAATGTCATACAATACTGATTATACATCTAACTTTGTATTTGATTGGTCTTTAACCAATATGCCATTTTCAACAAGTACTTTAATTAAACTAGGATTTAATAATGGTGATATAATAGACAAATGTAAATTTTTATTTCGTAGAAATACAAAAGATTCTATTGTTTTAGAATATGATAAAAATATTATAAATGAATTTACCAATTTATTAGAATTTACACCGCAAGAAAGATCTATTTATGACGGATATGTGTCTGGTGCTAGAAGAAATTATGTAAATTATTTGATCAAATTATGTTGTCATCCAGAATTAAATGAGGATACCCGCGAAATGATTAGAAATTGTAAAACATTTGATGAAATTCACAATTGTTTATTGGATTATAACAAACGTCAAATTGAAATGGAAGAAAAACGTATAAAAACCATAGAATTAGATATAAAATCTTGCGAAGAAGATAAAGACACGTTAGATGAAGAAACTATACAGTTAAAGATAAATGTATTAAAAAGAAAATTGACTACAACCAAGAAAAATTATGAAAGTATATCTAGAACATATAATTATTTAAAAATCCGTTTAGAAAATTTACAAACTTCTGAAATGTGTCCAATTTGTTTAGATGATATTGCTTATAGCAATTTAGCTATAACAAAATGTGGGCATAAATTTTGCTGGGATTGTTTATATCAAACTCATAAAGCAAAAGAATCAACAATTATAAAATGTCCATCGTGTAATACATTAATGTCGACTAAAGATATTTATTTACTACAACAATCAAAACCAGCATATACATCAAATAATGAATTATCTAGTATTATACAAACGGTAAAATCTACAAAAATAGGGAATATTATTCATTTCTTAAAAAATATCTTGAGTAATAATAATAAAGTAATTTTGTTTTCTCAATGGGATGAATTATTACATAAAGTTGGTCATATATTATCAAACCAAAACATAAAATTAGTTTATTGTAATGGGAGTGTATATCAGCGTAAACGTGCCATTAATCTATTTTATAAAGATACTGATGTAAATTTAATTTTGCTATCATCTAAAAATTCAGCTAGCGGTATTAATTTAACTATTGCAAATAAAATTATATTTTTAGAACCAATATATGGAAATCAAGAATATAGGAAAAATGTAGAATGTCAAGCTATAGGAAGAGCTGATAGATTAGGTCAAACTAGATCTATTGATATTCATAGGTTTATTATAAAAGATACTATAGAACAAGACATTTATAACAATTGTATAGATGATGGTAAAATGAATATTATAAAAATGAATTAATATATTTTTAAATTAAAACTATATGAAAGATCTCGTAAAATCAATTTTGGAAATCATAAACAAAATATGTACAACAGATTCCAATGAAGGTATGAATATTATATACGATAAAGATGATATGGATTATTTACTAGAAAAATGTAAATTATTAGAATATACACTAGATAATCAATATTTTACAAATCTAGTATCAGATTTAGAGACTAATATAGAATATAATACAGAATCGATTTATATATATAATATTTTAACTTCATTAAAATTATATTTTAATCACTCGATTAAAAAAAAACAATTATTATATTTTTAATCACTCGATTTAAAAAAAACAATTATTATATTTTAATCATGGGTGGCGATATAAATATGATAAATATTAATGGAGATAAAGGTAATTTCGACGATGGAGATAAAGGTAATTTCGACGATATAACAAGTATAACTCAAAGTGACAAAGATATTATAGAATATTTTATGAAAATTAGAAAACAAAAAGAGGCGGGGCAAGGTTCAAGTTTCAGGCATTTGGTGTTTGCGAACCAGACATATTGGGAACATTTTTGCGATTCGTTAGGTTATTTTAAAAGTAGTATCTGTGCGTCATTTTACTTTTTTTGCCATGCGTTTTGTCCAGATATTTTTGAACAATCCGGATCAAAAAAGATAAATGAACTAAATGATAAAATACAGATGAAATATACTAAGAGAATAGGTGAAATAAAATTAGAAATTCATAAAGAACTATGCAACATCAATAACAACAATAAATTAAAAAATTTTTTTTTATAATGTATATTATATGATTCTTGGAACATCTACAAAATCAGTTCAAACTGTTATTATCGAAGCTATTATTGTCGGTATATGTTTAGTATTTTTGACTAAACTAGTTGAAGTTATTATAACAGCAACAAAAAAAATTGATATGGATATGATAAAGATTATTTTTCTTTCTGGCTTTTTATTTCATCTTGTATTTGAGTATACAGGTATTAATTTTTGGTATTCGGTGAATTATCCGCGTAGTTAATTTTTTTAGAATACTTTTTTATTTGTTCTTTAAATACTTTTTTATTTTCTTTATATAATCATAAAAATAAAATGTTTATATAAAACATAAAACACAAAAATGTTTATAAATATAATAGCACGTTTAATATTAATTTTTGGGGGGTTATTTTACTTAGTACAAGCTTCTGGGTTACAAATAAATTACAATAGTTTTGGATATCGTATAGTAGCATTTATGATTGGTTTGTGTGCATTATATTTTGCATTTGATAGAGATTATTATTTACCATTTTTGGGTAAAAGTGTAATACCAATTATTCAAAAGGAGTCATTATCAAATAATTTAAAAGAAATTAAATTAACAAATCTTCCTCCTAATACGAGAATTTTATATTGGGCGGCGAAATCCGAATATCCTTCAACTGGAGAAGTAGATTGGCGAGTATATAATGATTATTCAAATAGTGGTGTAGTTCAATCTGATATTATTGGAAATACAAATGTAAAAATAGAATGTCCTGTTGAATATAATGTTCCATTATTTTTTGGTTTAGGTAAAAGACGGTTAAAGAGACATTTGCATTACAGGTATGAAATTCCTGGTCAAATTGGTTTATTTTCAAGGGTATACACTAAATATATAGAATGTTAAAGTTAAAGTATTAATGAACTTTATTATTTTTGATAAAACTTTTTTTAAAAGTTTATTTTAATATAATTCAACTTTTGTGTTTTACGTTCTACTTTTGGTCTAAAAACAATTTTTCGAAAACGATTCATATCTTTATCTGTTATTTTCATATTAGATATATCGTGGAATGATTTGCCGAGCAATCGTGTAATAATGAAATGAATAGCAAACATTCCACATTCGTTATTTTCATATTGTTGTTTAGTCGTATTATATAAGATTTCATATTTCGTTTTACATTTTTTATGTAAAAAATTTTGTACATGTTTGATAAATACGTTAATATTTGTATTAGGTAAGTTGCCTATAGAATCATAATATTCAATAGTTTTAGTTTTATTATCTATTAAAAAGGCAACCCAGTGACTACCAGATTGTTTATGATTATCCAAATTGAATACTATAGAAAATTTATTGTAATTGCAAATATTAGTCCAATTCATTTTAGTTATTTTATAAAAATCAGAAGGTAAGGCTCCTAAAAATTTAAAAGTTTTATCTATTGATCCGTATTGTTGTAAGACACGATTAATGTCTTCTGTCCACAACCACGAATTTGCAGTTTTTGGTCCTTTTGGTTTAAACGTAAAATCTCGTATTTTATCTCTAAGATAACGATCTTTTATATTATTTATAAAGTCCAAATCTACCCAACAATATTCGTATGGACATATTATTTTAAGTCTGTTGTAAATAGAATACCATAATTGTTTTTTGGTTTTTTTACCAATATTAATAATTTTTGTAGAACAAGTTTTACTTGTTGATTTATCTAATAAACATAATTTATTTTTTTGAATGTAAATATTTAAGGCTAATGCAATTTCTTTTAATTCATCGTGTTCAAAACATGTATAATGATTAGTTACATTAATATTTGGTGAACAATATGACATCTTATATATATTAAATAATTTAAAAACTTGTAAAACTTATTTAAAAATATATCATATTAAATAATAAACATAATGTGTCAAAATTATTCTGAACTTTTTATTAATCAATTTATCCAAACTTTGGCTCAACTATCAGCTGTTATTATAAGTGGATCATTGGGAATCCCCGTTTATAATTATTATATTAAAAGTTACAAAAATCAAATAAATAATAACGAAAATGATGTAGTTTTAGTAAATGAAAATAATGATAATGATAATGATAGTGATAGTATTATTAGTAGTGATACTAGTACTTTTACAGACGATGTAAATGGACATCAAGGTACCGACGATACATTACCAATGGATAACCTTAACGATCAACAATTTCGAATGGAGGAATCTGATATTATTAATCATTAAAATGTAGTTTAACGCGAGTTGATTTAGAAAACATTTTAACAAATGGTGATATAAAAATATATAATAAAAATAAGCCTTACTTTTTTAACAGTAAAGCTTATTTTATGTTTTAATTTATAGTCTGCTCCTATTAACTCTATATAAACTGTACCGATCGTAATCGTGATAATAATTCCAATCGTAATCGTGATAATAATTCCAATCGTAATCGTGATAATAATTCCAATCGTAATTGTGACGATAGTCATTCCGGCGGTTATTATTGTTATTTGAGGGTTTATACATATAGCGTTTATAATACATATAGTGTACTTTTTATACATTATACAAACAAAAAAAATTTTTATAATTTATATTTAATTTTCAACTAAACTCGATTGAACCATTTCTTTTACTAAATCTTTAAAACTGTATTTTGGGTACCATTTTAATTCATTTCTTGCTCTTGAAGAATCACCTATTAAACATTCAATATCAATATCACGATAATATTTTGGATTCACTCGAACTAATGTTTCTCCTGTTATATAATTAATACCAATTTCGTCTACGCCACTACCTTTCCATTCTATTTTTATACCAATTTCTTCAAATGCCAATTCAACAAATTCACGAACAGAATGAGTTGTATCATTAGATAAGACGTAATTTTTTGGTTTTTCTTGCTGAAGCATTAAGAATATTCCATAACACATATCTTTTGCATGAGACCAATCGCGTTTAGCATTTAAATTACCTAATTCTAAAGGTTTAATTGTATTATTTTTATAATATTTTCCAATATAATTAGTAATTTTTTTTGTAACAAAAGTTCCACCTCTACGTGGACTTTCATGATTAAAAAGTAAAGAATTCACAACAAACATCCCGTAAGCATCACGATACATATTACATAATTGTTGGGCAGCATATTTTGATATCGCATACACTGAACATGGATTTTGTGGTGAATCTTCATTTAATTTAAAACTACCATCTGTAATATTGCCAAAAATCTCACTCGTTGAAGCTGAATATATTTTACATGTTTTTTCCATTCCTAAAGAACGAACGCTTTGCAAAATTGTTAATGTACCTAATGTGTTCGTTTGAAATGTATAATTCTCGAGGTCGTGACTTATTTTCACATGACTTTGGGCTCCAAAGTGTACTATATAATCTGGTCTTACTTTTGCAATTATATTATAAACATTCATTGGATCTGTCAAATCACAATAATGTAATTTTAATTTATCAAAAATATGATCAATATTTCGAGTATTAAATGTAGCTGAACGTCTCATCGTTCCATGTAAATTAGTATAACCCTTTTCTAAAAGTAAGTCAAACATTAAGCTCGAATCTTGACCACACGCACCTGTGAGAAGCCAAGTTTTGTTTAATTCTTCTTTTGATAATTGCATTTTTAATTTATAAAATTTATTGTTTTTAAATCAAAGTTTTTAATTTTTTTGCATACTTTTTTCTTAAAAATATTTTGATGTACAATTCAAATGTCGGTCGTTTTATAAAATATTTTTAATCTGATTATTCATATGACATGTATAATATGTCACCAGGTTAATTTATTCAACATACTACAAGACTATTGTATTTGTTTTAATTGTTTTCATATTTCTAAATACAAATGTGGCGAACCTACGAGCAACATCATTAATAATAAAAATGTAAAAGAAAGTTGTAATAGTATTTTTATTCAATATTTATTTAAAGAAATAGAAGATCTACTTGAATCGAAAGGTAAAATTAATATAGTTAGTATTGATGATTCAGATACAGTTCTTTTAGATTTAATAAAGGGTCGTTTTAGTGGAAATGTAAAGACAATATCTATATCGGAAAAGTTTAATCCTAGTTATTTTTCAGAGCATAAATGTTATAAATTATCATTAGATATGTATACAGATATGGATAACGACATTGTCGGTACATTTGATGTTATTATTTTAAATGGAATGTGTAACATTACACCAGATCCAATAAATTTCTTAAAAAAATGTAAAACAATTTGTAATAGCGATGGGTATATTTATAGTATGAAATTAAACGTATCCGTTTTATTGGCACGAAGTCTGGACGCCCTTATTAATACGAGGCATATTTGGACAACACATTCTGTAAAAAAGTTATGTCAATATTCTGAAATGTTATTAAGTGATATTTATAAAGTACCAGATTCAAATTATAAAATATATAAAATTGCCAAAAACAATGACAAATTAACTACACCAATAGTTGAAGATTTATACGATGAAATGTGTTATGGTTTTTATAACATTGCGCTATACCAATATATAAAACATTTTTGGAGTTAGTAAGACGGCAAAAGTTTTATTTTATATTATATTTTAATATTATATAATGAATTCTATATTTGAAGAATTACCTATAGAAATTTTGATACAAATATTAAAATATATAAATTTACGTACTTTAGGAAAATTGACTTGTTGTAACAAATTAATTTATAAAATAATATCAGAAAACAAGTGGTTTTTTGTGGATAATTTTATAGATAATGATAATTTGTTGATACCATTAACAAAAGAAACATTTTTAAATTATAGATATTGTGTAGATTGGAGTCATATTATATTACAAAATGAAAATATTGGATATAATATACCGGAAAGTGTTATAGAATGGATTGAGGATACGCGTGATTTAGAAATAATAGCTTCATATCAAAAATTTTCGAATAATTTACTTTATAAATTAATAAATAAAATTTTTTTTAAAAATCTACTAAATACGCAAGATTTACCGTTAGATATACTATATTTGTTTGCAGAGTCAAATACATATGTATTAAATAATGCTGATTGGTATACAATTTGGACAAAACAAACTGTAAATTATGATTTTATAGTCAAATATGAAGATTATATTCAATGGCATCCATTGTGTGGTAATAAATCATGTGTTAGTTTTAAATTTATAAATAGTTATCATAGTAAAATTATATGGTCAGAATTTACAAAACATAGTATTAATGAAAAAATACTAGAACAATTTGTGGATCGTTTTGATTTCATTTCTTGGAATAACATTTCAAGATATACTCAATTGTCTGATGGATTTATAAAAAAATACATAATTTATTTAGATTTAGGGTGTATTTTTAGATATCAAAAATTATCTTCAGAATTATTAAATACATTGATAGAATCATTTACAAATGACGAATTTGTATTTTATTTTCAATCAATTTGCTTATATCAAAAATTAACATCACAATTTATAATAAAATACAAAGATAAAATTATGATAAAACATTTAATTCGTAATAAAAATATACCTAAATCGATTCTATATTCTATTTATGGAGACTAAATAAACTTTACTTTAAACTTTTTTTGATTTTAATCTTTTTAAAAGTAAAGCTTATTTAAAAAAGTAATATTATAATAATTAAAATGAAAATTTTAGTAACAGGAGGTTATGGTTTAGTTGGTAAATCTTTACAAAAAGTAGTAAAAGCTTGTGATTTTGATGGAAATTTTTATTTTTTATCAAGAGTGGATTGTGATTTACGAAATTCTGAGCAAACAACAAATTGGTTCAAAGAGTATAATCCAGACGTAGTAGTTCATTTGGCTAGTCGTGTTGGAGGTGTATATGATAATATGAATGGTAATTATGAATATTTAGTAGATAATGCTAGAATAAATATAAATGTAGTAGATTCGTGTAAAGTAGTAGGTGTTAAAATGTTGATAAATATCCTATCAACGTGTATTTTTCCAGATCAAAATGTATCATATCCATTAACAAGTAACCAATTGCATAATGGGTTACCTCATCACTCTAATATAGGTTATGCTTATTCTAAGAGAATTTTACATTTAGCATCTCATTTATTAACAAAAATTGATGTAGATAAATGGTGTACGCGTGTTGTTAATTTAACACCTACGAATTTGTATGGTGATTACGATAATTACAATTTAAAAAGTAGTCACGTGATCCCGGGGTTAATTCACAAAACATCAATTGCGAAAATGACATCGGGTGAATTACACGTGTATGGTACAGGTAAAGCAATGCGTCAATTTTTATATGTAGATGATTTATCAAATGTTATCTTGCAATTTATTGATTTATATAAAGATAAAGCGTTGAATGAAATGGAAATTTCTTGTATAGTTAGTCCACCAGAATCTTCGGAAATTTCTATAAAATCATTGATTGAAAAAATTTGTAATATTTTTAATTTTACAGGTAAAATCCATTATGATACATCTTATTCTGATGGACAATATAAAAAGACTGCAAGTTCTGATGAATTGTCAAAATATTTACCTAATTTTACGTTTACCTCTATATCAACTGGTTTAGAAAATACTATCAAATTTTTTAATGATAATAAGGAACATTTACGTCTTTAAACGAAATAATTTACTGGTAAATTTCTAGATTCTTGAATTAATTTAAATGAAATTTTGACTAAATGAAAAAGAGTATGATTAGTTTTACCATATCCTAAAGTTTTATAAAACTGCATACGTTTTGGGTTTATACCTTTATAATTATTGTTTAAAACTACAAAACCAACTGGTGCTGACTCGTTTAAAATCATTTTTTCATTATATTTTACAAATTCTAGATCGTGGGAGCTATTTGTTTTATTATTATTTAATAAAAAACAAGAAAAGATTAAGTATTTCGGGTTGTGATTATTATTAACTAAAAAGTCTAAATAGTTACGTATTTGATCACTTGTATGTGATATACAAAAAACTATGTAGTATTCTAAATCTTGATAAATTACAAATTTATAAATACGAGAAAACATCCACGTATTATAAAAATCATCTATTGCATTTTTAGAAATATATAAAATAACTAATTTATTACAAGTAAAAAACCAAGTTTCTGTAAAGGAATCTTTAACGATTTGATAAGTTATATTGTTTGATGCATTTAAAAACGGTATGTTGTATATATTATATTTTTTTATAATATTGGTATTAATGTATTTTTTTAGATATAAATAAAAATAACAAATGGAATATTTTAAATCGTAAATCTTAGTATCAAAGATATCCGTCTCGTCATATTTAAATTTTTTTAAAAATTGAATCATAGAGTTTTTATTTATTTGATTGTATTTCTTTATTCGTAACATATTTAATCCTTATATATAAAAAATTGAATAATTACTAACTAAATAAGAATTAAATGAGTAATCAAGAAATATCTTATTTTCTAAGTATTTTATCACTTGTATTTTACAGTATAGTATATATACCGCAATTTTTGTCTATTTATAACGCAGGTTCTTCGGAAGGTATTTCAATATGGACTATTTTAATATGGACTCAAGCTGATATTTTAAGTTTGGTGGGTACTATTCTTTTACACATGCCATTATCTATTATTATAATTGGGTGGTATCATTATTATGTTGGTGTACTGATGGTTTTATTTATATTGTTTTACACTAAAAACAAGAATTCTTTTAATTTTCAAACAAAATGTTTAACGACATCTTTTTTTTTAGTAATCAATACTACTATATGCGTTGTTTTAAATGTATTTATTAAAACTAGTTATGATGATACAGGGGCTATTTTAGGATGGATTACAATGGTATTTTATACTTGTGGACGTTTACCTCAAATCTGGATGAATTATTCAAATAGTTCAATTGGTAATTTATCAGTTTTAATGTATATTTTTACTATAATTGGAAACTCGTTATACGTAAGTGTTATTACAGTAGATCCAGAATATATTGTAGAAAATATTCCATGGATTGTAAATGGTATATTTTCGATTATATTGGATATTGTGGTATTAGGACAATATTATTATTATGAACAAATTGTTAAAACAAATTGTCAAAAATACTAATCTAACAACTAAATGTAAAATAATAAACAATTCGTTTATTATTTAGTATTATGATCGCAGTAAGAATTATTTAAAAAGATATTTTGTTATATAAATAACATGTCAATCAAATATTATAAAAGTAAAAATTTGGTCCTAACATATTTGGCTGAGCTAGAAGAAGAAAATGTTGAAAATACAGGTACCTCACAGATGGATTCACCATCAGTTCGTCAAGGTACCTCACAGATGGATTCACCACAGATTCGAGTCGTATGTAATAGAGCTATAACAAAATATTTTGTAATGGATGATTATCAATCATTTATGAGCTTTATTAAAAAATGTAACAAACGTGATTTTTATGAATTTATACCAGCAGATAAACCTGTATGTTTTTATTACGATATAGAAATTTACAAAGAAGAAGAAGAACTAGAATCAACCGAACATGTTAAAACGGAAGGTAGCGTTTGTAATTATTATGATGATTATAATCGTATATTAGATGAATGTATAAGAAAAGTGGAAGATTTAATAAAAACGGAATATGAGAATGTAGATATTAAAAAAATTATTTTAGAATCACATTCGGATATAAAACGTAGTTTTCATGTTATACTAAGATTTTTTGATAAAACAGATAATAAAGAAATTGTATTTGAAAATGTTCAAACATTAAAAGAATTGTATAAAAATTTTGGTTTAGATAAATATCGTGATATACAAAATAGATATTTAGTAGATCCTAGTGTTTATAGGGAGGGGTTATTTAGAACATTACATAGTAATAAAAATAATGAAATTAGACCATTTAAGAAAAGTGATCTAAGTGACGATTTCGAGGAAGTTGAATCGTTTGTATGTTACATTAAAGATAATTACAAAATGATGAATTTTCAGCAAGATAATGATACAGGAGTGATAGAGTTAAGAATGAGTGATTTGGTTGTAAATGTTCCGGAAGAACTAAATACTGATGATAAAATGAAATTAAGAAAATTCATACAAAAAGAATACCATCACTTTCCAAATAAAATACGAGATGTATTTATAGACAAAGAGCATAATTGTATAGTAATTGCTTTAATGGAAAGGTATTGTCCATTTTTGGACAAAGAACATAGGGGTAATAATCAATATATTGTGATAGATACAAGTAGTGCAAAACAAAAGTGTCATAATGCTGAATGCAAACACGATAAATATAATGAAGTCAAATTGGAAAATTATCCTATGGAAATCCATCAAATTATTAAAAAATGTTTAAAAGTAAATAAGCAAGAATTAGAATTAATAGATCATGCAATTATAGAATGTAAAAATTATATCAATGAAAATTTTGACAAAGATATAAAAGAAGTACTTTTTGATAGAAAAGAAATGATTTTCAGGAGTAGTGTTGCTGATAAAAATTTAGTACGTATTTTAAAAGGTAAATGTCCAGAATGTAATGTAGAACATCATATAAGTGATAATGGATATTGTCTTAAATGTAAAGTATGTCAAGCTATATTTCCAAAAACGCAAATTATACCAATAGATGATCGATATAAACATTTAAATAGTTTTTGGATGAATTATAATCAGTTAGTAAATCACGGAACGATTAATAATATTATTAATATTTATAATAATGGCGAACAAGATTTCAGTTGTGATATAAAATTGGATGATACGATTTTTAAAAATAAGGATGTTACAAATATAATAAACCAGGTGTTAGATGGTCATAAAATCACAATGATTTCGAAACTGTTATTTTTTATAAATAAAGATTTTGTGTATTCGAGAAACAATTGGTATTATTTTAATAGTTCGATTTGGAGAAGTGATAATGACAATATTGAAATGAAAAAATGTATTATAGATTTGTCAAAAATGTTTGATAAAATCAAGACACATTATGATACTAGGACTACAGATGAAACGACGATTACCTTGAATAAAAATATCAAAAGTTTAATAAACAAATTTCACAAACCTGGTTATCAGGATGATATTATAAAAGGTGCAAAAATTTACAATAATGATGAACTTTTTATTACCAAATTAAATAGTAAAAAGCATTTACTTCCATTTACAAATGGGGTGTATGATTTATTAGAAAACAAATTTCGTAGTACAAAAAAAGATGATTATATAAACTTGACAGTTGGTTTTGATTTTCCTTCATCCGAAAATCCAGAAGTTAGAATATTTTTAGAACAAGTAATACCTAATAGGGGTGTTAGAGATTATGTACTAAAAAAAATGAGTGAATGCTTGAATGGTGATATACCAAACACGTATTTTTTAATGTTTATAGGTGATACTGGTGCCAATGGTAAAAGTCAGTTGTTAAATTTAATGAAGTTAGCAATGGGTGATTTTGGTGAAAAAGTTGAAGTCACATTATTAACACGTAAACGTAATAATGCAAATGAAGCAAATACTGAAAAAATTAAATTGATGAACAAGAGATTTGCATTTTTATCAGAACCTGAAGATGGAGAAAAGATTAATATTGGATTACTAAAAGAATTAACTGGTAGTGAAGAAATTGTTGCGCGTGGTTTATATCAAGAAGCTATGAGTTTTGTGATGGAAGCAAAGTTATTTTTAGCATGTAATGAGTTACCAGAAATTAAAGGTGAGGATACAGCATTATGGCGTCGTATTCGTGTGATAGATTTTCCTTCACGTTTTGTAGATGATCCAAAGGAACAAGGTGAGTATAAAATAGATAGAACACTTCCAAGTAGAATGAGAGAAGATATATCATGGAGACAGACATTTATGAAAATTTTACTAGAGTATTATTTTACAGATGTAAAAGAACCAGTTGAAGTTCAAGTTAAAACAAATGAGTATCGTCAGGAAAATAATGATTTTTATAATTGGTTAGATGAAAATGTAGAAGAAAAACTAGATGGTATATTAAAATTAAAAGACGTATGTGAATTATATACTGGAAAAATGAAAATACCATCAAAAATGTCAACTAAATTTAAAGTAGAAATAGAAAAATATATAAAAGGTAAATTCCGCGGGTTAAAAGAAAAATATTCAGATTCAAGATTAAATGGAGAACGTTACCGAGGATGGGTAGGTTTAAAAATCCGAGATGACAATGATGATTTTTAAATACTCGATCCATACATCACCTCTAACACCGCTTAACACCGCTACAACCCCGCTACAACCCCGCCAAACAATTTTGGATTTTTACAAAAAAATATATTTTTAACATCAGACCATAAAATATGGTCATCCCGCTATCACCGCTTCAGCCCGGCGAAACACCGCCATTTATGGTCTCAACCGCCAACACCGCCATAAATCGAACACTTTTATATAAATTTTTATTTTTTAACTTTTTTATAACTTTTTAACTTTTTACAATTTTTTTTTGCCTGGACTTTTGCCAAAAATGGCGGTGATGGCGGGCTCCCTCCATTTATGGCGGGCTTTTGGCGGGCTGAAGCGGTGATAGCGGGACGACCGTGTTTTATGGTGTCATGTTATTTTTATGCTATTTTTATATTTTTTTTTAAGAAATTATCAAAAATAAATACATATAAAACACATAATGAACATTTTAAAAGTTGTAAAAAAAAATCCTTAATTTTCTTAAAAAAAATTTAGTAAAAAACCAACATTTTATGACCATAAATAAGCTTTTTTTAAAATTTTAAAAAAAGTTAAAAAATACTTAAGGAAATTACAAGAAAATTCAAAAAGATGGTTTTAAAAACGTCATTTTTTCACGAATCTGATTTCTATGGTCTCGGAAAAAATTTTAAAAAAGTTGTAAAAAAAATTCCTTAATTTTTAAAGTGCACAATTAAGGAATTTGATTATCTCCTTACCATAAACATCGTCTAAAAATTTTTTTTCAAAAAGTTCAAAAAAGCTCTAAAAAATCTTAAAAATCCTTATTTGTCCTTTCAATTTTAAGAATTTTTACAAGTTGATTTTTCATCGTCTCAATATTTTTTTAAAAAGTTGCAAAAAAATTCCTTAATTTTTAAAGTGCACAATTAAGGAATTTCATTGTCGTCTTACCATAAACATCGTCACAACTTTTTTTTCAAAAAAGCATAAAGAAAATTCTAAAAAATCTAAAAAATGCTTAATTATCCTTTGGATTTAGAGAGTTTTATATGAAATTTTTTTTTATCGTCTCAATATTTTTTTAGAAATTTACAAAGAAAAAAGCTTATTTTGTTAAAAAAAATAAGAAAAAAATTTACAAAATTCAAACCATAAAAGTAGACTTTTGTAGACTTTTATAAATTTTTACAAAAATATAAAAAAAAACACGAAAAAGGGCTGTATAAGTTGACTCGATGTTTATGGTAAGACGACAATGAAATTCCTTAATTGTGCACTTTAGAAATTAAGGAAATCTAAGAAAAGTATAAGTTGTACGAAATAAACACTTGTATAATGAAATAAACACTTGTATAATGTTAATAACAAGACTCGCCATAACCGCCATAATGTTAATAACAAGACTCGCCATAACCGCCATAATATTTAAATAACCGCCATAATTTATACTTTGGAAATTAAGGAAATTCCTACCCATCCTCGGTAACGTTCTCCATTAAATTTTGAATCTGTATAAATGTATTTTATATTCTCAAACTTTGACTTTATCCACAATTCTAATTCTAGTTTAATACGATGAGATAGTCTTGAATTTACGTTTTTTTTATCGAGATAACCTTCACAAACATCTTTTAGTTTCAACAAGCTATTATGACTTTCTACAACATTTTTATCTAACCAATTGTAAAAATCAGAATTTACAGAGTTATAAGATGGTGGGCATAGTCTATTTGTATTTTCATCCACGTTTACTCCACTAATCGTGAGTTTTTCAAACAGATCGTCCTTTGAAATATGTTGATATGTAGATTTTAATGTATCAATAACATTTCCACATATTTCTACAATAGTCTTGATATAATTAATGTCACAATCAAAGAATTCACGGTTTGAATTACAACGATATCTATCTAAAATATAATGAACATTCTTTTCTAATAAATCAGGATTGCTCGTCTTAAAGTCAAGTAATATTTCTATATTATTCACATTTCCTGTTTGTAATCCCCGAATTCGTTTATTCACGGTATCTTTCGTCTTACCAACTTTTGTTCCTCCGTCAGTTTTTATAACGTATATATGACCAGTTTTCTCTATTTCTTCATATGTTTTTTCTTTGTACTTGACCAATTCTTGTTGAGTACGCTGATGTTCTAATTCTTTGATTTGTAAAAGTTGTTGGTGTTCTTTAAGCTTTTCTTCAAGATCGTACTTGCCTTTAAGACGGATTTCTTTGATAATGTTAAACACCCATTTTTGAAATTGTTTTGCAATTGGTTTTCTTGATATCATAAGAACTTTGTATAAACCTTGTTCTTTTAACATCACCATTTGTTGTATACCACCAGGAGTAGGATAGTATCCTACCCCTTTCTCATCGTTATCAAAATCTTTTACTGTGGATAAAACATCTTTAATGCCAAGTAAATCACCAATATCCTTTGCCTTAAATAGTGGTTCTTCATATGTACCATATATAGTTATATTCAAGTCATTAAATTGTTTTATCAACAAGTTATCTAATTGAATTTGATTATTTGTATTTTCTCTATTCATATATAATTTGTAATTATTTATTGTCTTTAAATAGTGAATTTTTAGAATTGTTCTGTTATTTTTTACGAGAAACCTTGTTCTGTAAGAAATGTTGTATTTTGTTCACGACCAAGGGTGTCAGTTAAACTGACTACCTTTTGTCTTTCATTAAAGTTTTTGATAACTTCTCTAATATTAGACATTTCAAGTAGTTGACCAATATCCTTTGCTTTGAAAAGTGGTTCTTCGTATGTACCGTATATAGTTATATCTAAGTCGTTAAACTGTTTTATCAACAAGTTATGACTATTTGTATTACCTGATTGAATTTGATTATTTGTATTTTCGCTGTTCATATAAAATATGGATTATTAATTTTACCCTCTGTAACTGGCATATTTATGAAATGTTGTACCCATAACAAGTGCCCTAAAATTAATGTTAGTAGGTCTTGTATTAATATTCTGGAATGGATTTTTTAAATAATAAGATAATCTCAAGATACTGTTTAATTTGATTCTAGTTTCAACATTTGAATAATCATAAATTTCTAACATAATTTCAATAGGTAGTATCATATACATTTACTTTTAGAAAAAGTAAAATTAAAAAACCCCCAAACGTTTGATGTTCCTTCTAAAAGTAACTATTTTGATAACTTTTCACGTGGGGTAGTATGTGATTTGTAATATTTGCACTTTTTATGGTAAGGTTGTAAATATTTTTCAAAAGGTTCTGACGATGAGAATGGTCTTGTAAAAATCGTCTATTTTTCTTTATTGAAAATGATTTAATTTTAAAAACAAGTATTATATAAATTTTATTATTATTTTTTTTATTATATATAATTATATAATGAGATTATTAGAATATCTTGATAACAAGGTAAAAAGGTACCTTACAGATGGAGAATCCACATGTTCGGCAAGGTATGTTGAATCTAAAACGGGGGGTGCTCCATTACCGGGTTGGTTGAATAGAATAGGTTTATTAAATATTAAAAAAAATCAGCAACCTAAAATTGATGTTATAAGTAATACTGTAAAACTAGATGATAAGGTGGAGACGAAGATGGATGTGGATGTTTCTGCTGAAGAGTTATTAAATAATGTTAAAAATTTTTATTTACAACATCCTACTTATGAAGAATTGTCTTTATTTCAAAGGATATTCGATGTTATAAATAGAGATCCGTCTGGATTTTTTAAATTATTTAAAATTAAGAGTGTTCTTCCTATATCATCAGCTAATGGTATTATAATAGTGATAGAAACTCGTAGTAAAAAAAATATAATAGATAATCAATTATTGGTAAAGATTCCTCAAAATTTACAGATTAGTGATTCGATAACGTATGAATGGTATATTGGTCAAGTTATTAACACATTAAGAATAAATAAGTGGACTGATAATTTTGCATTAGTATACGGTTTGATAAATTGTAATTTTAACTCGGATATAACAGATTATATAACCAATATTTCAAAATTAAAAGAGAAAAATGAAAATACAAAAGGTTGGACGGATCGTTTGGCTATCAAGGCTAAATTAGAAATTGAAAAGGCAAAATTAGATCTTTATATAAAGTCTAAAAATCGTTTATGTGAAGGTCAATCTCCTAAACCTCATATTATATATGAATATTTAAGAAATATAAAGACTAATAAAACGGAAACGTTAGAGTCTTATATTAAAAGATTATCTAATACAGAATTAGACCTTAATGAAAAACAAAATATTGAATTGAATATTATTAAAATAATGATAATGATAATGTATTCTTTACAAGTAGCGCAAGATCATTTAGATTTTGTACATTATGATTTGCATCTTGGTAATATTCTTGTAATAGAATTAGAGAAACCAGAGTCGATTACGATATCGTATAATGATAGTAACTTTACTTTTATTTCAAATGTTATTCCTTATATAATAGATTATGGGAGATCATATGTAAATCCAAAGATAGCTGATAAAATTATAGGAACAAATGCGTATTCTGATATACAATTAGAATCGCGTTCATTTAATAGTTTCAAGAAGTATCAAGATGCGTTATTCAAAAACCGATATTATAGTCGTGATATAATAAATCCTAATGGGTTTAATGAAAAAATTTTTAACAGGATAAAATTATTATTGAGACTTGAAGGAGTTAATAGTGAATTGTATTATTGTGAGGATAAAAATATGTTTTACATAGCCAAATTTGATGTTAAAATGGGTAAAAAATATATAATGATTGGTAATAAAAAATTTATTATTGTATTCAAAAAAAGGTTAAATAAAAAGGAAGCGTATGTATTAATAGGTATAAAACGTTATTATTTAGAGAAATACGACCCGTCTGATATTTCGGATAAAAATTATATGATTGAGTGGTTATCTGCGAATATTTATAATAAAGATAATTCTGTAAATGTTAATAATTTGACTACAAAAATTGATGATCAAATATTATTGAAACAGTATGATCTAGGTATTCATTCGAATAAGGTGAATAAAAAATATGATATGTTTAGAGTTTGCAAACTTGTATGTGGTAAAATTATATCTATAATGGATGACTCTATAAAATTAGAATATGGTGATATGTGGGACAAGTTGGATGATCAATTATCAATAGAATATCCTTTTTATATTGACAGGCATAATGTTTTACCTAGTGATTATCATATTACTGATTATTTCAATATAACAAAAAGGAATATGAATAAGATTACAAAAAAATGGTTAAAAACTCCAAAAGATATTGCTGATTATTTGCAACCAAGTATTTTTGGATCGATTAGTCCATCTGTTATGCAGGTAGATTCAGAGCATTCTTTTCAAATTGCAAAATAAGCTTTAAGGTATTTTGCTAAAAATTGAAAAAAAAAAATAATTGTTAAAATTAAAAACTATGAATATTATAATTACTGGTGTAGCTGGTTTAGTGGGATCCAATTTTTGCGAGTATGTATTAAAGAATAGGGATGAATTAGGAGTTGATAAAGTTTTTGGATTTGATGATTTTTCAGGTGGTTATATTGAAAACTTACCTTTAGATAATATGAATTTTCATTTTGTGAAAGTTGATTTGAGTAATACTAGTGATCAAAAATTAGTAGAAGAAGTATTTGAAAGGAACAAAATTAGTTATATTTTTCACTATTCAGCGTATGCAGCGGAGGGTTTGTCACCATTTATTAGGCAATATAATTATATGTCAAATGTTATTCCAACGACATTTTTGATTAATATGGGTATCAAGTATAATATTCGTAGATTTGTATTTACTAGTAGTATGGCAACATATGGTAGAAATAAGACACCATTTACAGAAGATATGAGACCGAATCCGATTGATCCTTATGGTATAGCGAAATATGCATGTGAAATGGATTTAGGAGTTGCATATGAACAGCATGGAATGGAATATTGTGTTATTTTACCTCATAATATTTTTGGCAAGTATCAAAATATATGGGATCCTTATAGAAATGTATTGGGTATTTGGATGTACAAGGCCTTGCATAATTTGCCATTTACTATATATGGTGACGGTGAACAAACAAGAGCATTTTCGTATATTGATGATATTTTGCCATGTTTATGGAATGCAGCTGTATCACCTGAGGCTAAAAATGAAAGGATAAATCTTGGAGGTAAAATTCATATTACATTAAATGAAGCTGCTAAATTAGTTGCAGAAGTAACATCTACTGATAGTATAGTTCATTTAGAGCCAAGACACGAAGTGAAACACGCATGGTCTTCATATGAAAAGTCTGAAAGATTATTAGGTTATGTTGAAAATACTTCTATTAAACGTGGTTTAGAATTAATGTGGGAATGGGCTAAGGTTCAGCCTGATAGAAAACAAAAATACTGGGTAAATTATGAACTAGAAAAGGATTTGTATAGTTATTGGAAAGTCTAATTTGATAAATTTTTATATATATAATATTTAATATATATATATAAATGGAGGTACGTCAAGGTACCTTACAGATGGCGAACCCATCAGTTCGGCAAGGTACTTTTACCGACGATAGTACCTATAAAATTGATATATACGAATTATTAAAAGGGGATTTACCCTATGAGATTATAGAGCGTATAGATAAAATAATACAAGTTGATTTTTTTGATAAGGTAGTTGAGTATTTTCACAAGAAAAATAATATTAAATACAAGAATAATTTAACTTATTATAAACTAAAGGTAATTTTTGGTACGTCTGAGTTAAGTACTAATGTTTATAGTCTCGATGATATAAAAGTGTATTTTAATAAAAATAATGATTGGAATAGTACTTATATAAAATTACCAAATCATTTGATAAAAAATTATGTTATTAATTATTTAGATGATGATGAACAGTTTTACAGATACTTGGTAGATATGTGAAAGTGGCATTTTTATATCGGTGATAAGTTTCCACAACATCTACTTTAGCGTTAATTTGAAATACGGTACGTGTTAATTTATCATAATCTATATTTGAACATCCAAATTTTTCATATGGTGCGTTTTTATCAATTAAAAGATCCATCGCAAACTGTAATGGATCATAATTTTTTAAATATATCTTTTGCTGTAACATTTTCATATATTTTATATCAGACTCTCTGTTAGTTGTTTTAAAACGATAACAAAATAAATTATCGACATCGTCATTGGTACAATTTTGATAAACAAGACATGGTGGTATATAACTATTACCATTATTGTAATACATTTCTACAAAATCCAAACGTTTTATCAATAATAAATTAACATTTAGATTTTCTATAATTAAACTACTAATTCGTTGATCATCACCGTCTAATACAGATTTATCTAATAGATATTCCTTGTTAAGTAATAAGAAATCAGCCAAGTCACGTGATAATACTATATTTGTTCCCGATATATGTGTATATATAGAATTAAGTTTATCAATTTGGGTGCCTGCTATAATGTTATCTTTTGGCAATTTTTGAATCCATTGTATTAAAAAATCTAGGTGAAATAGAGTAGATAAATTTGTTCTTATAAAGTAATCAAAAGGTGTTGATTTAAGCTGATCTAGTAAGCAAATGGATCTATTTAAAAAGGAGTCCATCATAGAATCATTTTCATTATATTGTGAATAATAATGATAATACATAGGTTGGTTTGGGTTACAAACATCATATTCAGGGATTAATGTCTTGGAAATATGTGGTTCACTGTATATAAAATAAAAATCTATTAAATGTCCATCCACACCTGATTTAAATTTTTTAATATTTTCTATCCATATCTCTAGAAATTCAGTATAATGTTCATTTGTTGATGCTAAAATTCCAAAGACGATTTTTTTCATTGTAATAACAAGAAAATATATTTAAATTAATTTAACGCAATTTAACAAAAAAAAAGCTTTTAAAAAAGCATTTTTTAGAAAACAAATTTATAAGTTTATAGTATATGGCTGAATTTATAAATAGTCTAGTAGAAAAATTAAGTGTTCAAATGGATAAAGATTCTATAAAAAAATGGATATTGATATATATCCAAGAAGTTTTGGAGGCATTTGTTGCTATATTGATTATAAGAATAGCTGTAGATAAGAGTGTAGATTTGTATAGAATTATACTTGTTAGTTTAGTTATAGGTTTTGTAACAATGATATTAGAAAATTATAATTCTACGTTTAATTCAAATCTTAAACAAGGAATTACATTTACTGCTGGATCACAGATGATATCAGGATTTTTAAATAATTAAATAATTAAATAATATAAGTGATTTAAAGTTAATAAGTTTACTATAATATATATGGATTCAGAAACAAAATATGTATTACTGTGTAATACACCGAGTGATATAAATGAACATTTACCGACTTTGTACGAATATAGTAAGGGGTGTGAATCTGTATTAGAATTGGGTGTAAGATCGGGTGTGAGTACATTTGCATTTATAAAAGGATTATCAGAAAATGGATCTAATAAAAGACGATTGGTGTCTGGTGATTTAAATGAAATATCAAGTATGTTAAATCAAGCTCAGATTATTACATTTTGTAGAGATTACAATATAGATTATACATTTTTAAAGGGGAATGATTTAGATATAAAAATTCCAGAAAGTGTAAATGAAACTGACATTACCTTTATAGATACGTGGCATATATATGGTCATTTAAAAAGAGAGTTGGATAAATTTGCACCGATTACGAAACATTATATTATTATGCACGATACTACATTAGATGGTATATATGGAGAAACAATTAGATGTGGATGGAATGCAGAAAAACAATCTAAAGAAACGGGTATTCCAGTTGATGAAATTAACTGTGGTTTAAAAAAGGCTATAATTGAATTTTTAGAAAAAAATAAAGATTGGAGTATAGATTATGAAACGGAAAGAAATAATGGTTTAACAATTTTGAAACGAATTTCTTAAAAATTTAAAATTATAAATACAATTTTAAATTGTTGGTAATGTTGTTATAGGACCGGGTGTAGGTGGAAGAGTTGTAGTTGTTTCTGGAGGCATAGTAGTTGTTTCTGGAGGCATAGTAGTTGTTTCTGGATACATAGTAGTTGTTTCTGGATACATAGTAGTTGTTTCTGGATACATACAAACTGGTATTAGTATTGGTTGGTTGTTATTTACTTTATAATAAACATAAGAAGTTACAACAGCGAGTGTGATTAATATTAAAAATGAAGAAGGGTTTGGACTATTGAATAAACTAACAAGAGTTATTAAGACTGTATAATTCAATACTATGATTACAATAGGGTCAAAAATGTTCAAGGCAACCATTTGTTTTAATTATAATAAATAAATTAAAATTTAATATAGTCATTAATAAAAAACTAAAAAAAATTGTTTGCAATTAAAAATAAATGAAAGGTGTGGCGTGCAATATGATAAAGTATGCGTGTAAAAATACAGAAGAACTTGGTATATTGGTAGAAAAAGCTATGTGTAATATAATGGATGTAACTTTTAACACTAAAAGAAAATATGATAGTTTACCAAAAGATGTTTATGATGATATAAATTCTACAGTAGGTCCAGAGTTAAAACGTATGAAAATGAATCACGTTGGTAATATGAATATGAAATATGATTTTGTTGATGATGATGGGAAAACAATGTCAGTTAAGACGATAATGTCTGGTAATAAGATATGTCCTCAGAGTATAGGTCAATGTAGTTTTCGTAGTTTTAATAATAAGACTGGTTTAAAGTTGGAAAGTAAAAATGATTTCAAGAAATATTTTATGGATAATAAAAACGCGATGTTAAAGCAGTATTTGTATAATTGTATTTGTTGTGATAAAATGGTAGTATATAAATTTCAAAGTGGTTTTATTTATATTATAGATAAATGCGGTGAAGTTGAATTTGCATCAAATTTGCATTTTGATACATCAAAGACAATTAAAGATTGGAATGAATCAAATACGGTATATGTTGAATATGATGATAAAAGATTAAGTTTAGGTGAAATACAGATTCATAATAACAGAGATTGTATTAAATTTCGTTTTAATGTAGATTCTTTGGTGGATATGATACGTAACAATTACATAAAAAATGTGAATGTTGATGTTTATAGTTTAAAAACTAAATATTATTTTAATGTAGATAATAAAAGAGATCTTATGCCTAGAAATAAGTTATGTTTTCCAAGTTTTAATTATATTGGTAGTAAAATGAAGTTATTGGATTATATAAGTGAAACTGTAAAAAATTATACGGGCAAAGAGTATGGTGAGATTAGTGGATTTGCAGACATATGTAGTGGTACTGGTGTTGTTGCATTTGACGTCTTAAAGGGAAACTGTAAAAAAATTTTAACAAATGATATTCAACATTATGCTTATACTGTATCTTCTGTGTGGACGACAAAAAATATAGATATAGTAAAAATTGAGAATATAATTTTGGAAATCAACGATATGATAAAAGATGTAGATATCCCAAAATATGATAAAACGAGTCCGTATTTTATCTATAATAATTATACAGAGGCAGGTCCGGATGGTAGAATGTATTTGTCTATGAAAAATGGTTATAGAATAGATAAGGTTCGTCATGAAATAACGCGTTTACAAAGTGAATCATTGGTAAATTCTGTCGAGTATAATTTATTATTAAAAATATTATTGTATGCAGTTGCTGGTGTTAGTAATATAGCGAGTGTGTATGGTGCGTATTTAAAAAATTACAAAGCATGTGCGTTAAAGGATTTAGTTTTAGATGCAGGATTGATTAGTAGTTTAGTAAAGACTGACGATATAGATCACGTGGCTAAAAATATGAATATAGTAGATTTGTTAGAATGTGATGATTTGTCTAGATATGAAGTGGTTTATATAGATCCTCCTTATGTAGCAAATCGTGGTTATCATGATAATTACCATTTGTTGGAGACGATTAGTAGATATGATTATCCAAGTATTAAGGGTAAGACAGGTTTACGAGAAAGTGGTATAAAATCTAAATTTTGTTCAAAACGTGAGGCTGCATCGGAATTTAAAAATGTGTTGGAAAAGATTAAATCAAATTATATATTTATAAGTTATTCATCGGAAAGTGTGGTATCAAAAGACAATATGATATCAATGATGACAGATGCTGGTTGGAAGGATATAATGTGTTGTGAGAAAGAGTATCAGAGATTTAAGTCTAATAGAAATAGTGAAGATTTACAACAGAAAAAGATTATAGAGTACATTTTTTGCGGAAAAAGATTATTATAAAAAACTAAAATAGTAGTAATTATATATAATGTTTGATTTCTTATATAATATAGATAAGTATTTTACAGAAATGCAAAAGTGGGTGATTGATATGTTTACATTTACGAATAGGGGAAAAGATGATAATTATATAATAATTAGTGAATATAGTGGAAATGATATTTGGTTATTGGACGAATTCTCTCCGAACACGGCAATAAATAATTGAAAAAAAATGATATATAGCTTATATTATGATTGATTGGTTATTATTTTTAAAAATAGATAATGATTTTTCACGTCTAGATATTACATTCAAATGTGGGAATTCTAATAAAATGTATATGAGTGAAAAAATTGATGGTGGTAATTTGGTTGAAATAGAAAAGTCTATTATAAATTTGATTAATTCATATGTTCCTATGAGAGAAAAAGTTTATGTTGTATTAGATCAAGAAAATATTACACAATATAAATTAGAAAAGATGATGCCAAAATTATCATCTAGAATACATCAAGTGATTTATACAAATGTATAACAAGCCACCACACAGCCACCGTAGGTTACCTTTAAAAATTGAAAAAAAGTAAATATTATAAAAATTGTATAATATGTCTACTCAAATTACTTTTAAAAAATTTACAACTTGGCTTTTTATAAATTACAAAGTTATAAATGTTATTACAGGAAAAAGTGCCTCGCCTAAAGATTTTGATATTTTAGACTTTGTCGAACCAAGACGTAGACGTTACCAATCACTTTTAGAATATATTCATATGAAAATAGAATTTTATTTTCAATTCATTCACGATTATGATTTTACAGTTTGGAAAGATGTTAAACTGATGGATGAAAATGAAGTAGTTTCTCATTTTCAATATGTAATGTATAAATATATAAAAGAAGAAACAGAACAAGCAAAAATTGAAACTGGGTTTTTACATACTATTGAAGAGGTTGAGTTGTGCACAGGCACAGGCACAGGCACAGCCACAGGCACAGGCACAGGCACAGCCACAGGCACAGCCACAGGCACAGCCACAGGCACAGCCACAGGCACAGCCACAGGCACAGCCACAGGCACAGGCATAGCCACAGGCACAGCCACAGGCATAGCCACAGCTATCTAAAAAAAAATTGAAAAAAAATCGTAAATGTAATAAAAATTGTATAAGACGACTATTAAAATGAATATGAATATGTTTGAAGATTTTGCTAAAATTAATATTTCTGGTAAGAATAATGGAAATATTGATAAAACTGTTGAAAAAAAGGATGATGTTAAAGATGAAAAAAATATTAAAAAAGTTAAAAAAATTGTTCATGGGAAAAATGTAATGTTAAAACGTGGTAATTACAAAGGTTATAATGGGTTTGTACGCGAACATAATATGGAAACTTGTGACGTTGAAGTAGAAGACTATGTGTATGTTATTACTAGTATGTATGAAAATTGTGTATTTGGTGATATAGTGAATAAGATTGACAAGATGTATTGTTTAAAGTTAAAGATGAAGGATAATGATGTAGAAGTTAGATTATTTAATAATCAGGTTAGTAAGTTTGTATGTGTTTATGATGATAATATGAAGCGTATTGTATGTGTTACAAATGAATATAAAAAAGGTGATGATATGTTTTACGATATTGTGAAGTTAAATATGGAGTATAAAAAATATTATACAAATGAAGAATTAATGTTAATGTTGTCTACATTAATTTGTAATAATATGTATAAATCTATTATGGGAGAACAGTTAAATGGTGTTAAATTAACAGGTGAAGAATTTTGGATGGTTATGAAAAGTCCTGAAAACAAATCTGATGTCAATTACATTGGTAAGTTTGGGAAATTAGTAAAGATAATTCCGGAGCAATATTTGATAAAATATACAAAAAATATAATTGTATCATTGACTAGTTTAATTATAAATGGTGATAAGGTAAGGTTTATACGTGGACCTTATAAGAATAAGGTAGGTACATTAAAAAATGTAAATGGTAGTAATTTGGTTATAGATATTGATGCTATTGGTAAAAAAGTGTCATCGCATTTTGTTCAAAGTAAAAATGGTTACAAGATTTCTACAATTAACCCATGTGATTTATTTTTTAAAGACATTGAATTGACGAATGGAAATTATTTTCAAGTAGTACATTGTACAAATACTGGGTTTTTTGGTATAGAAAAAATTAAAAATACGTTTATTGAAAAAGAAATAACAAATTTAGAAATTAAAAATACAATGCCTGGATTTGATATTGTTAGTGAGACAAAAATAATGTCATATAAAAGTGATGATCGTGAATTGGAAATGGATGTAATAAAAGAAGGTGGGGGAGAAGAAGAAGATGAAGAAGATATACAAGAAGGAACATATAACGACGAAGGTGACAGAGATATAGTTTATGAATCAGAAGTAGAAATGAAACAGACATTTAAAGATTCTGAAAGATTAGAATTTGTTCATCGTATCTTAACAAAAGAAGATAAAAGTATTATGAAATTAATAGAAAAGTGTTTGTTAGCGTTATCAGTTTCTACAGACTCTATAAAGATATACGAAGTATTAGACAAGACTAATAATAGTATAGAAATGATGAAAGTAGAATTATTGAAATTATCAGTAAATAATTGGAAAACAACAGATGCAAAGTATATGATTGCGTGTTTAGTAATTTACGAGATTATAAGAAGTGGTTATAATTTTTCAAAGGGGAATTTTGAGAATTTTATTACTAGATTGTATGATAAGTCATTTTTTAAGAAGGGTGATATTAACGAATCAATTTTTATAAATGTGGACAGAGGTGAATATAAGGGTGAGTGTTGTTTTGATTTAATTAAAATGGATGATATTAAAATAGGACAGATGAAGGTTTGTTATAAAGCTGGTAAGATTATTGAAATAGTAAAGATGATGATGGAAAATTGTAATATTATTTTACAAAAGTGGTTTGGTCCTGTTATTTTATTACGTGTAGATGATAAAGATGAATTATTTCCAGTATCTAGAAAGATAAAAGAAATATCAAAGAAATTTTTAACAACAAGTGATATATTAAATAATAATATGATAGAAAGTGCTAGGCGTATTATTTGGAGTCCATTATCATTAAAGATGATAAAAATATGGAAAACTAATTTGATAAAAAAATACGAATGTGAATCTGATGAAAAGTTAAAATTGGTGTATAAATTCGTAATTGAAAATTTTGAAAGAGCTCCTTTTGTATTGCGTGAAATGGAAGGAAATACAAAGACAAATTTAGAGGTATTACAACATCGTGAATTGAACAGGGCTTTTAAAATATTTATTACGAAATTGAAAAACTTTAATGATAGAATGGAATTGGAGAAAGAAGAACAATTAAAGAGTAAATCTGAAGAGAAACAAAGGTTATCGAAAAGACGTAATGAAATCGAGTTAGAACATTTGAACGGAATGTTTGAGAAAAAAGTTAAAGTTTGTTAAAATATTTATATTATAATTTAATTTATTTTATTGTTAATACTTAAAAGATGTCATTTGATTTTGTATCTACATTTGCAAAAGATTTTGGTGACAAATTAAAAATTGATAAAGAAAAAGAAAAGCAAAATGATTTAATGGACATAGATGAAGTAGATTCTAGACTAGAATTGACTGCACAATCAGTGGAAAGTAAGAAAACTATAAAGCCAATGGAAAAAAAGAAAACTATAAAGTCAGTAGAAAAAAAGAAAACTATAAAGTCAGTAAAAAAGGGTGTGGAAGTACCATTATCACGTGATATAAATTATGAGCATTCTATAGATGGAATGATAGTATCGGGTGTAAATAAAGGTAGACGAGTAGAAGTGAGATATGTTTTACCTTCAAATTATGAAGTAGAGATAGGAGTAAATTATGATGTAACTTCGTCTAATAGATTAGAGAAAGGTCAAATTGTAAATCATTGTGTTGTGTTGGCAGAGATAGGTGTAAATAAGTATTTGACGCATTGTAAGAAAATTTTATTTTTAGATGATACAGGTATAAAACATGTAAAAGACGGCATAGTTATGATTACGAGTGGTACTTATAAAGGTGTGATGGGTAGAATTATTAAGTATAATGAATCAAAAATTGGTGCGTTATTAAATTTTGCTCCTATTATTGTAAATAGAAGTAGTATATTTTATAATGATATATTATTACAAAATGGTAAATATTTTCAGGTAAATAGGATAGAATTAGATAATAACGGATTGTATAAAATGTATGGTTTTGAATTTGGAATTCCAACTGAAATAGTGATATCATCTAATGATATATTGGAAATGTCACGAGGGTTCAAAATTTATGATAAATCACGTGATCAAGTAACAGTAAGAGATAGAAAAGAAGAAAAGACGTTTGATTTTGGTGATGTATTTTCAGAAGACGAAGATGAAGATGAAGATGAAGATGAAGATGAAGATGAAGATGAAGACACCGATTTAAAAGACACGGATTTAGAAGACTTTGGAATGGAAGAACTTCCAATGCGTAGTGCATTTACAGATAAGATGAGAGTATATGAAGAAATATCGTTAACAAAAAAGAAAGCTATATATTATGATATTGTTAAAAAGATTTTAGAAATAAAAAATATTGGAATAGATGACATTGGTAATATTTACAATTTAGTGGACGAAATAGAAAATGTATTGGAAAAGATAACTAATCAATTAAACATATATAATGTAAATTTTGATATGAATACATCATTGATAGATTTACGTATGATAATTGCATGTATGGTTGCTTATAGAATAGTGGGTAAGGGGTTAGATTTGGGTGGTTTTAAGGGTTATATATCAGAGTTGTATGAAAATAAATTTTTTGTTGGAAATGTTATGAATTCAGTATTATTGAATGCTCCTGAGGTATTTAATTGTTCAAATTTAAAAAAGACAAGGATTGAATTACAAAGGATTGAAATGTTAATGATTTGTTTTGATAAAGAACTTCAGGCTTTATTAAATTATCAAATAAGATTTGATGAAATTAAACCTATAGATTTGGGTGAATTGATTGCTATTAAAAGAAAGCCAGGATTATTTTCGAAAAGAAAATTTTCTACAATGGAAGATGTTAGGAAGGGTGAGATTCCTATTGGTGCAAAGAAGATGGTGTGGAGTGGTAAACAAATGATGAAAATAAAACGTATTAAAGAAAAATTAAATACCAAGAGTGATGTTGATAAATATATTTACGAAAATATTGAGAATTCACCACTTGTATTAAAAACTGCTAGGGATGATGTTGTTCAATACTTGTTTAATAAATACAAGGAAGATTTTATTACTACTTACAATAAGTGTAGTGAAGAAAAGTGTCAAGATAGAGTAATTAAGGAATATTTAAAAGAAATCAAAAGAAAAAATGAAGTAATAACTAAATATATAAAATTATTAGATGTAGTTTTTGAAATTATGAATGATACATCAGAGACAGATATATCAGCTACAGAGGAAAATATAAGAAAACGTTTAAAAACATTAGGTATAGATAATAGTAATTTGATTAAGAAAAAATAAATGTATATATTATATTATAAAACAATAATATAATGTTTAGAACATTAGTGATATTTATAATGGGTGTATATGTTGGTCAGGAGTATAATGATGTCATTCCAAATGTAAAGTTAAAAAGTGAAGAATTTTATAATAAATTTACAGAAACTGAGTTTTATAAAAAATTAAAATGAATGCAATGAATGGAATGTACCTAACAAAAAAACGTTGATGTAAAAAATGAAAATAATTTAATAATTGTTGTAAACAATATGTTTGGTCAAAGTTCTATAAACTGGTGTGAAGAAGATTATGTAGTATATAGTTTTATAGCTGAATTTTGGAATTCAATTACAGGTGTATTTTTATGTTTAAGTAGTATTTATTGTTTTTATAAAAATAAACAAGACAATATTCACTATTTAACGTACTCTAATATTCTTTTGTTTTTAGTTGGTATTGGAACAGTATTATTTCATAGTACGTTAATTTATATATGGCAATTATTAGATGAAATACCAATGCTGTTAATTGTAATTGAATATACTCATATTTTATCTAGATTAACTATTGCTTTCAAAATAAATTTAGTTAGAATCAATTATAGATTTATGTATAAATTAATACCGGTTGTGATATTGAGTTATTACATTCATCCACAACTTCAAGTAATAACATTTCAAGGTTGTTTAGCTATATTTATTGGATTATTATTATATTCATTTAACAAAATTAACTACAGTTTAAACAAAATTAGATTTAATTCAAATGTTATATGTCATTCAGAATTTGAAAAATATGATAAACTTATAAAGTTAATGAAAAATTATAATACAAAAGGATTATTTTTAATGTTTTTTAGTTTATTAATTTGGAATATAGATAATTATTATTGTCAACATTTCATTCATTTACATGCTATATGGCATTTTACTACAAGTTTAGGTATGTTTTATTGTAATGAAATAATGAAAACATATTTAAAATTAGAAAGATCTTACTTCAACGAGTCCGAGTCCGTTTCGAATCCTACAGAATCCGATTAATACGATAAGTATATTTTCGCAGGTCACAAATAGAAAAAGATACATCAAACTAGTGTAATTATGGTTTAAAATGCATATTTGTACAAAAATCCTACAAGAATCTTTCCAAAGCCTGTAGTATGGTCTCGTTAAAAGTATAAAAAAC
>Ga0102917_1000073_pt1 | contig 31932 bp, 29 predicted proteins | sample Colrivmet1562A02_FD_78201 | JGI IMG/M metagenome (GOLD analysis project Ga0102917, IMG submission 78201) | Estuarine microbial communities from the Columbia River estuary - metaG 1562A-02 | ecosystem: Environmental > Aquatic > Marine > Intertidal zone > Estuary | place: USA: Columbia River...
AAGTGTGGCAAGATGTTATAGATCAAGTAGTAGCAGCAGGAACAACTGTTGTAGTCGCAGCTGGTAACGACTCAGTAGACGCGTCTCTATTCACACCGGCATCATGTAACGGCGTCATAACAGTCGGAGCTACCGACTACGATGGCAACGCTGCTGGCTTCTCAAACCACGGATCTACAGTGGAGGTCTCAGCTCCAGGTCAGGATATATTCGCCAACTATAACGACGGCTCCGCAACACCTGGCAATCCGTCCTACACCTACATGTCAGGAACGTCAATGGCCTCACCTATCGTAGCGGCCGCCGCAGCTTGGTATCTAGGGTCTAATCCCTCAGCTACGCCTCTTGAGGTCTCTCTAGCTATCCAAGAGTCAGCTAGAGAGTTCTTCGCCCCTCAAAGCAATCTGATGGGTGCTGGCATTGTTGATTTGGCGTCACTCTCTGGTATGGCTCCAGGTTCAGGCACTCCCCTTATGCGAGCTGGCGCTCCTTCCATAACTGGGCTTGAGTCACAGATTGGCGCGCTCGCTCTCTCATTTAGCCCTCCATCTTTCCAACCTGAGGCGATAACTGGCTACAGAGTTGAGTTATGGAGATGGAACGGTGTGACTGAGGACTACGAATATGTCGAGGGATACCCAGTAGTCATAGAGGAGACCTCTCTCTTGCTAGATAACCTAAACAACGCCACTACATACTACGTCACAGTCATCGCCGTAGGTTCCAGAGGTGCAGGCGTCCCGTCGTACGACTATCAAGAAGTAGGCATCCCGCCAACTCCTAAACTCAGCTCAGTATCATCCACAGACACCTCACTGAGCGTCTCTTGGCATAATCTCACTGGCCCAGTGGTACCAGCCGTTAATAAGGTAGAGTTGTATCTTGAATACTACAATGAGTTAGGAGTATGGACAATCAGCCCCAGAGTAACTTTAGAGCCGACAGCGACCACCTACTCATTCTCTGGTCTCTCTAGCGATACATGGTACTCTGTAACCTTAGAAGTGTTTACTCCGTGGAGTTCTCTATGGACGTCAAACACAGGCGTCTACACAAGCCCAACAACCACGACAACAACAACAACAACAACAACGACGACGACGACGACGACGACGACGGTAGCTCCCACCACAACCACGACGACGACGACGTCACTACCGCCAACTACTGCGCAAACTACCGTGCCAACAACGCAGGTGTCTGACTCTGTGGCGCAAAACCCACCACCTAAACCCAAGCTGGTACGTGGTCGCTCCGTAACTCTCACTCGTAAAGGCGCCTCAGGAAACCCTCTTAAGTGGTCCTCTCTCTCAAAGAGCGTGTGCTCCGTGAAAGTCTTACGCTCTAAGGGAGTGATTGTCGGCCACCGCGTGAAGGCTCTCAAAAAGGGCACCTGTCGAGTCAGGGTCTCAGACATCGGTTCCAAAACGCATGACCCTCTAGACTACATCTTCTCAGTTAAGATATCTTAACTGCTTACGCTCCCATAGTGTCTCTCATGCGAAAGCTCACTAAATCAGAGAGAGACCGTAGATCTCGCCGCGCAGCTTCTAGACTCTTAGAGCTAGAAGCACTGCGTGACAGGTCGCTACCGCGCTCTAACACCCTATCTAAGTCGAAAGCTCAGCATAATAAAGATGCGTGCAACAGACAAGAGACTCGCCGCTTATCAAGAGAGTGGTGACCCGACTTCACAGTCGGTTTTATTCACAGCTGTTTTATTCACAGCCTGTTTTACTCAGGATAGCAGATAGCCTCAGCCGCTCTCCAGGACTCACTAAGACCGAGTGTTCCACTGAAGTAAAGCTCAGCAAAGAGACCAACCGCTCCCTCCACCCTGTGGCGCTCTGCATACTCAGACATCACAAAGCCGCGCCACACAGGAACTTCCTGTGGTATCAGTAGGACAACTCCACCTTCTGAGTTCTCCCACACGATGTTTTTAAGCCACATCGTGTCTGTGCCGGCCTCGATGGCCCTCTTTGACATCAGCACAAGCTTACCGCGTTCTAACACACTTTTAGTCTCGGTCCTGCTTGTCCAAATCAGCCTCTAAGCACTGTATGCAAGGTGGATCTCAACGCCGCTCTCTCTGATGTGCTCTCCAGTTTCGCAGTTTTCTGCAACCCCTCTCACCTTCAAACTCCTGCGGTGGTGTATCAGGGTGTAACTCATCCTCACGCTTTATGCCCTGTGGTCTCCTCACAAGACACAACTCTCCCTGCCAGAGGCACACTCACGTCTGTTCCTATAACTGAGTTGTTTCTAGGATCCTGCGATTTTTGTTATAAACGCGCCGGTTTCTCTGTTTTAGAGCACGCCACCAGGCCGGTTATTAAAGTGACATCACTTCTCAAAAACATCGAAGATGTCTCTCAAGCCGGTGATCTTTTGTGTCTCTTAACTCCCAAAAACCCACTATTCTCTCCAGCCGCCATCTCGACTCTTCTCACGTTCATATCACCAAACTATCAAACCACCTACGGGATACCAACCTTGGTTTGGCGTCAAGACAACCATCCAGATACGCTCTCTGGATGCTTTCACCACTCCCCTGCAGGTTTCTCAATAACTCTAGAGCAATCCCCAGGGGCAGCACTCTCGCACGAAGCTATGTCTCTAGAACGTGCTCTTGTGTTTGGGCCCCTGTTCAGTGCTCTCTATCCTCATCACGTGTCAGACGACCAAAAAGCAGCTCTTGCTGCTTTAGCTCTCTGCTAGGGAGCTTCTCATAGCTTCTATAAACCACTCTGTTTCATGCTCATTTACAACTAAAGGAGGCATAAGCCTCAAAACTCCGCCAGCTGCAGTCAGCACCAAGACTCCTCGCTCGTAAAGTGCGTTCTGGAGCTTTAAAGCATCTGATGCCTCACGCATCTTTAAACCTATCATCAACCCTCTCCCAGATAGTCTCTCTATCCGGTTTGTGTCACTCATCATAGACAGCAGGGCCTCTCTTAGGCGCACGGCCGCCGCTGACCCGTTAGACATAGCTTCTCTCTCTATTATGTCTATGGTGGCTACAGCAGCAGCACAGCCCATTGGATTGCCTCCATACGTTCCTCCGTGGCTGCCTGGTATCCATCTTTGCATAACAGCGTCGCTTGTTCCGATAGCTGCGATAGGGAATCCTGAAGCTAACCCTTTTGCCATAACTAAGACATCTGGTCTCACTTCTGCATGTTCAAAAGCAAACATCCTACCTGTCCTGCCTATACCTGATTGTATCTCGTCAGCTATCATTAACGCACCGTGCTCATTACACCATCTCTGGATATACCTCTGGTACTCATGTGAGAGCTCTCTGTATCCACCCTCACCCTGGACGGGTTCATACACAACACCCGCGACATCCTCTGGTGCAACCCGCGAGTAAATTAGTTGTTCAAAAGCCTTCTCAAACTCTCGAGACGACACACCTTCTTCGAAAAACGGCGCCACAGTAACCCCTCCCGGCAAGACACCGTACCCTCTTCGGTAGATGTTTTTAGATGTTGTCATCGCCATAGCTTGGTGTGTTCTTCCGTGAAAAGAACCATCTATAACTATTATCTCACTTCTGCCGGTGATTTGCTTAGCAAGCTTCACTGCAGCCTCGACTGCCTCAGCTCCGGAGTTTGTGACAAAGAAGCTCTCGATGTTATCTGGAGTAACTTCGTACAGTCTCTCACACAGTCTCTCTAACACAGGGTTTACATAGCAGTTTGGTTGCGTGTGCATCATCTTTGAGGCCTGCAGACAAACCGCGGCGACAACCTCGCTGTGAGAGTGACCTACACTCGTCACTGCTATACCTGAGGTAAAATCCAGCCATTTCTTGCCGTCTGCATCCCACACCAGACTCCCCTCGCCCCGCTCGACTGTTATGTCAAACGTTCTGCTCCACACGTTCGCAGCTCTACTCATGACTGTACCGTCTCTTAGTTCTCACGAAAGTCTCGCAGCGTACCTACACACCACGCACCGCTTGTTCTGTAGCCGGTTTCACACACGCAGCGTCTGTAGAAAAACAGTTAGTCTAGCGTCCAACCCTGAGACGCATAAGCTCTGATCGTTTTGTGGCAACGCCTTTGTTAACTAGAGCCTCAGTGAAGTCCTCTGGGTTTAACTCACGCCCCATTCGAGCCTCAAGGCATGCTATGCATAGCATGCCTTCTCTGCATCCGTGTCTCTCCCACAGCTCGTCTTTAATCATGTAGTAGTCACCCATAACGCCAGTGTGGGCCTGACAATCATGGCAGAGCCATTTTTTGTCTTTAGTCCAGTCTTTAGCCATTTAGCATCTCCAGTGCTCTGCATCTCTCGTCAAGGGGTATGCTAGATAAAGAACCGCTACACGCGGCCTCAATCAGTGTTTTGGTAGACACATGATAATACCCCACCTCTGGTTCTCTCAGCACCTGCCACACAGGCTCTGGTGATATCCATTCTCTGCGGTCTGGTGAGAACATTACGTCGTTAGTTAAAATCTCAACTAAGCCGCCACCTCGTACTCTGTCCTCGTTTGATATAACCCAGCGGTCAAAGCCAGTACACCCGACTCTCAAGCGCGCTGCTTCCTTGATGTCGTCTCTCTGTGAGTTAAGAGCAAACCACGTATTAACTGTCGCACACACTCGTCCAGACATCAGTAGAAACTCCTCAGTCTCTCTGTCTTCGTGGCAGTCAGGGTGTTGAGTGTATAGATACATCAACACTTCTTCGCAGAGGTCTCTCGTCTTTACAACAGTCTCTAAGTCAGGGTCTTTGATAAGTAAAGACGCCTGAAGGGCCTCTACCTGCTCTCTGAGTACTGCCTCTCTCAATTGTTCTCCAGCCACTCTATTATCACGTCTCCATGACAGGCTCTCGGAGCACACCAGCAGCCTAGGTCTGCTCCCCTTAAGCCCTCTACGCTCTCTCTGAACTCAGGGTCTGACTCCACTTTTTGCAAAAACCACACCCTGTATCTCTCAATGACGTCACGTCTCGCTTCGTCGTCTTTTGCGTTCTCTAGATTAAATGGGTTACCCCATCGGCTTGGTCTGCCGATGTAAGTAAAACTACCTCTAGGGGCCTTCTTGCAATGTACGACTTTTGACACATCTTAATTATGACTCATGTCTTTAGCCAGGCACGCTAGCTACAAGTCAGGGTGTGTGTGTCGTAAGCTCCGTCTGTAGCGACAAAGGATATCTCAGCACCTCTACTAGATGCCGTAAAAGCGAGAAATCCGTGCCTGTTCTCAACCACAGTCTCACCCTCGCTGTTAGCTCCCCTCAAGCCAGCCCCACCTGTTCCTACTACGTACTGCGTAACGATGTCCCCAGACACTCTCTCGTAGTGATGGTCGTGTCCTGACACGTATGCCTCTACGTCATTTGACTCCATCAGCTCCCAGATGTCTTGTAACTTCTTCGTGTCGCCGTGGGCACCGCTAGACACTCGCGGGTGATGCCCGAAAACTACTACACACTCAGTGTTTTGTATCTGTTGTGCAAGCCAGTTATACTGTTCGCTTCCAACGTCACACTTAACAACGCCGCACCCGTCGCTCGTATTTATCCCCACCAACAGCCACTCACCGATTCTCTCGCTCCACATGCCAGCGTCAGCTCCCCATGCCTCGTAGTACCCTGAGGCCTGGCTCATCTCGTACTCGTGGTTACCTGGTACAGCTTTCGTGATGCTTCTAAAAGCACCCCATGTCGGCAAGAAACTCTCTGTGTAGTCTCTCATACCGTGAGACGGGTACTGCACGTCTCCTACTATGACAACCCTCTCAGGACCCCACTCGGCGATCATGTCCCTGACGTCCTCGTCTGCGCATCTGTCAGCCCTCCTCTTTGAAGCCGCGCACGATACATCGCCTAGAAAGGCTATTTTGTGTAAAGTCTCAGGGACTACACTCACTGTGGTTGTAGACAAAGCAGTGCTGGTTTCTGGACGTTCTTTACTCAGTCTCTCTGAGATAACCGTTATACTCTCAGTTTGCGTCGTTTGTGACCCACAACCGACCGCAGAGAGAGCGACTAACACACACATGAACAAGCGTGATTTCTTCATAAATCCAGTGTGTCTAAGCCCTTAAGTTATACACGCCCGCTTGCGTGTTTCTTTAAACATAAAGGCCACCATAGTTTAAAGAACCAAGGATACCCCCTGGTCTGTAATTCAAGGAGAATTATGTCGCAAGACGACGAACTTTTTGCCTCTCTGACCTCAGGTCTTGAGATAGATGAGCACATCGCAGAGCGTGAAGAGATGCGCGCCCGCGCTCAGGCTTTCCGCGCCGCAGCCGATGCACTAGACGCCCTCGCTGATGATCTCGGCAAGAGCCAAGATGAGCGTGACGTGAAAATCCGTCCGGAGCATTTTGCCCGTATCGGTGATTCTGTAGCTTTCTTGGCACCCGAGTCTGAACGTAGCAAGATGCGTTCTTTTCTGACAAATCTGCGTGCTGGTTCGCATTTTGCTGCCATCACTCTGCGCCGTCTCGAAGACGCAAGTCTTGAAGGTCTAGACATCATCAGTGATGACGCCGACATCGAGCTTCCAGAGTCAGATTTCCAGGCCGCGATCCTCGATGGGGTTCGCGATCAGGTGCGACGCACCATCCCGGATATCTCGACAGTAGACACCGTAACGGAGTCTATCGACTGTCGCGAACTCTCAATGACGCAGGCTCGTGCTTGGCGTACGCTCTTTGTAACTCTCGCAGCAGGCCTTGAGGCCTCTGATGAAGAGTCGCAAGATCTCGCAGAGTTTCGCAACCTCGTTGCAGCCCTAGATAAGGTTTTGTCTTAAAAGACACTCTCGGTCAGCTCACGCCGGCCGTTTTATACATTGATTTAGAATCAATCTCCACTACTGGATTATAAACAGCCCACACACACGGTATAAGTCGTGTATAACTTTACGCTCCTAACTCCTGACAGCGTGTTGTCTTCACACATCCCCGAAACGCATCCTCTACCAAGAGAGAGAGACTCCCTCTATCTACCCCCAGTCTCTCTCCCTGCTTTGCGCGACAGCGAGCCAATGGTTCCTCTAGAACACCGTCGGGTGTCAGTTCTTAGTCATTACTGGCACGCTGGTTTCTCTAAAGCTAGACCCGGAGCTTTTCTCAGGTCGCACGCAGCTGAGCTTTTATACAACGCAGCCGAGTCATTGCCTGATGGTTTCAGTCTCGCCGTGTTAGACGCTTGGCGCTCTCTGGATCTTCAGTCAGAGCTCTACTCTATATACAAAAAAGATCCTTCAGTGTCAGACAACCACGTACATCCTCCGTCAAGTGACCCATCTACACCCCCGCCTCATCTAACAGGTGGGTGTATAGACGTCACACTGGCCTGGAACGGCTCTCCTCTAGCTCTCGGAACCGGGTTTGATGATTTCTCACCGACTGCTGCCACGGGTTTCTTTGAAGACTCCCCTGGTTTAGTTAGGGATTTAAGAAGAGTCCTTGTTGCAGCTATGCTCAATCAGGGTTTCACGTATATTGACTCAGAGTGGTGGCACTTTGAGTTCGGCACCAGGCTATGGGCATCTCGCAACAAAACAGCGCCTCTCTACGGTCCAGCAGACGTAGTCCTCTCTGATGCAAGCCGCTTCACTAACAAATTAAGAGTAATAACAGCACGGTAGTTGACGTCTCTCAAGTTGCGCACACTGTGTCTCGGGCTTGAGTTTGATGTGTGACCGAATAAGGTCACACAGACGGGTCTGTTGCGAGCAGACGCTGGGGTGCCTCCCCGACTTACAGTGCCACTTGTGGCCGCGCCGTAAAACCGGCACAGGGGTAACAACCAAACGCATTGGAAAGAGTACATCATGACAAGATGTCAGTCTGGTTTCCCATATCGGGGAACATAGACAGAACATCTAGGTCTAACCGCGAGGCGACCACACTCATAATTTCCCCTCTGACCTACACTGTTTGGTATTGAAAGGACGTGTTGCTTGCATCGCGTCCTTTCATTATACATCTTATTAAAACAACATCTTAGTAAAAATAACAAAACAGCCGACACGATGTCTTACTTAAGTAACTAGGTTTTAAACAACTGTATTTATTTGAATGTCTAAGCCTGCATCTAAAGTGTCAAAAGCATTCTCTACAAGGGGGTTTTAAATGTCTTCTGCTTCACAGTGTTCAAGAAAGGTAACAATAAGAGGTGTCAAAGTAGACCTAGATCGGTACGCCGTGTGGTCTCGTTCCTCTAGCGGAGCTCTCGAGCGCGTTCGACACAGGTCCGACCTCGAAAAAGATGCCGATTATGTTGTTGTTTTAAAGAGTAAAAAACTAGACGTCCAAGACATCGCTCAAGCTCTAGACGACCCGTTATTACACCCTGAGGTCCTGCGTCTGCCGTATGAAGCCCGCGGTGAAGTAAAGACACACCAAGGAGGCCCAGGCCACCTTCGAGATCCGCGATCTGCTTTAATCCTCGCTTCTCTCGGCACCTGGAAAGGATCTGACACTTTTCATGAGAGTGACAAAGATCGTTCTATACGTCTCAGGTCTCTAGTTCAGCAAGCCACACTATCTGATCCAGACTGGGTTAGAGATCTCATACCTTTTATACGTTCTGAGGGTAACATGAGGACTGTCTCTATTCACGCAGCTCTAGACGCAGCAGCCATGGGTCACCCTGATGCTGCTCAGATAATAAAAGAAACTCTTCAGCGCGCCGACGAACCAGGGGTGGCTCTTAAATACTGGCTTGATACTTACGGGCGCTCAATGCCTGCGTCAGTTAAGAAAGGGATCGCCGCAGCAGCTTTAAAGCTTTACTCTCAGAGAAACGTTCTTCGTTACGGTAACTCCGGAAAAAACAGAGTGTCAGCGGCTGATGTTTTAAGACTCACACACCCTAAGCCCTCAGACACTAACCAAGAGATCCTTTTTCAGTTTCTCACCACAAGAGACGAGGATCTAAAAGATGGTCTCAGAGAAGAACTTGAAGTGTTTAAATCTAGAAAAAATCTAGCGTCTCTAGATAACCAACAGCGTCTGCGTTTAATGCAACAAGAGAGAGAAAGCGCAGTTCGAGCGCTCTTGTCTGGCGATAAGAGTTACCGGTCGTCTCTCTCCGTGCTCTCAACTACCGAGCTTGCAGCGTGGATTTCGCAAGCCACCCCTAAAAGCCCTGAGCAGCAGGCAGCAAAAGAGCGCCATGACTCTATCAAAGACGAGGTTAAAGAACTGAGAGCGCAGTCCGCTCAGGCTTCAAGAGATCTAAAGAGAGCACGCCAGAAGGCGTTCAGCTCTCTGCGCGATTCTGAGATGGGAGCCGATTTTAGTAAAGCTAAAGAGGAGTTAGTAAAAGCCTCAGTTGCTCTGCGTGAATCTAAAGATGCTCGTCGTCAGGCAGTCAAAAACGCAGGAAACACTCCTCACTGGGAGAGAGACAACGCAGTAGTGACTCGCATAAACGAGTGCAAGGAAGCAGAGAGCCGCGCTTTTGAGGATTATCAATTAGCAAAGACAGAGTACAGGCATCAGAAGTTTACAATAGCACGCACAGCTTCTGAGATGATTCCAAGCGGCATCCAGAGTGCAGCCGATAAAGCAGAGAGTATGCTGTATGACGCATCATACAGACTTAAGTCAGCCGCAGAAGACCTAAGAGCTACTCAACCAGGTATAAGCGCTGCTGTGTGGGAGACCGCGATGCCAAACATGGGTTACATGGAGCTCTTGCGCAACGTAAGAAACATGGAGGAGTCTGGTGTTGCCTCTGACATTCTAGATATAGCAGCCTCTCGTCTCTCTGATCCTCAGCAGATAAGAGATTCTCGACAAATGCCTCTACGGTTCTGGTCTGCAGCTAAGGCCCTCTCAGATTCTCGTACTTTTGAGTCTGCTCTAGAGAGTGGTCTTGAGGTGTCAACTGAGGCCGTACCTCCTCTTGATGGACGTACCCTAATTTTAGTAGATCAGTCAGGTTCGATGGGTGTTCCTTACGGTGGCTACCGCAACATAGGTGACATAAACGTAGACTCTCAAGCCACGCTCGGGGAGGTAGCGGCTCTCTATGGTGCCGCTCTTGCTAAACGTTCAAAAGATGTAGATCTCGTCATGTTTGGCTCCTCTCACCATCTAGCAACCGATGTGAAAGACTCGTCTATTTTAGACTCAGTACGTAATCACGGATCGGCTTCTCTCGGCGGGACTAACACATGGACTGCTTTAAACGAGAGTTTCCAGAACCATGACAGGGTTATCATTCTCTCTGACGGCCAGTCTAACGACAGAGGGTCTCTCCCTAAAGGAGTGCCTGTACACTTCTTTGATTTAACTGGACACTCCGTTAGTTTCGCAAATGATAACTCCCCTAACTACTACGCATACGGAGGCCTATCCGATCTCTCTTTCAGGCTCTTTGCTATCATGGAAGGTGCCAGCAATGCCTCTGATGAGTTACTCACACAAGAGCGCTCTAAAGATGAAGCAAGTTAAATAACACGACCTGTCTCTAGGCTTTATGTTGTTACTTTTAAATAAAGTCTCTGAAGTAAAGTCTCTGCATCTTAAATCTTCGTCAAGCTACAGACAAGCCGCACACTACCTGCAGTGTCACCTGTACGCCCGCTTGGCAGTCCTCGAGTGTCGATAGCTCTCTAGGGGAGTGTGACACACCATCGTTCTGTCCTCTTACGAAAACCATACCTGATGGCACGATTGACGCCAACTCCTGCGCATCATGTCCCGCACCCGACACAATGCGACGTGTCGGGACACCGTTTCTGCGTATCTCGCTCTCTACTGCGTTTACTATCTCTTCATGAAACAAAACAGGTGCAGTTCTAGCTGTCTGTACTAACTCTATAAGCTCGCACGAAGCCGCATCGAGAGATTCTGCGATAATCTCTCGCATTTGACGCTCAGCCTCTTGTAGCTGTGCCTCATCAGGGTGTCGAAGATCGATAGTTCCGCTGGCTGTGTCTGGTATCACGTTTGTAAGGCCTGGCGTGGTAGAGAGAAGACCGAAGTTGCAAAGCAATCCAGGGATCCTCTCTGTTAGTTTATGCATCTCTGTCCTCATTAAAGAGAGAGCTAGTCCAGAGTCTCTACGGGAGCTCATAGGAGTACAGCCAGCGTGAGCTGCTGCACCGCCTATCTTAATCCTCCACCATGATATGCCTTGTACGCCTGTCACGACTCCCAGCTGGTAGTTCTCTGTGAGCAAAACCGGACCTTGCTCGATGTGGCACTCAACATATGCGTGCGGTTTTTCCTCAAATAACCAAGGAGCGTCCCCGCTCTGGTTGTGTCTCGCTAGCTCGTCAGCTACCGATACGCCGTCTCTGTCTTTAAGCGACAATGCGTCCTCAAGAGGTAGCCTCCCTACTGCCGTAGCAGACCCTAGCATGTCGGTACCGAACCTAACGCCCTCTTCGTCTGTAAAGAAGGCGACCACCAGTGGTCTGTCAGTCGTCACATTGTTGTCATCTAGTGTGGCTAGCACTTCAAGGCCGCCTATAACCCCTAGGCAGCCGTCAAACCTTCCAGCCGTACCTACAGAGTCAATGTGGCTCCCCATCATAACTGGCGCTAGAGTCTCATCTCGTCCTTTTCTCCGTGCATACACGTTACCGATGGGATCGATGGTTACGGTGAGGTTCTGGTCAAGCATCCACTTTACGACCAGGTTTCTACCCTCTATCTCACTATCTGTTAAAGCCAGCCTTCTCACGCCCTGCATAGCTGTGCGCTCATCCATGTAAGAGCCTATCTCTCCTAGTTCGCCAAGCCTGCTCCACAGTCTCTCTCCGTTTATCTTCAGAGACGAAAACTCGCTCTGGTGTTTAAACGAAACTTGATTCTCAACGCCTCGACGGGTCTCTGCTGGTGTTTTCTCTGCACTCATAACACGCACTGTCCTTATTCGTCAAACTATTGCACTACATGCGGGTGCGTAACAAATGCACGCTTTAAGATATAGAAGCCTGTCTCAGGTGTTCGAGATATAAAGCTCCAGACGCACCAGGCGAGAATGTCTCAAAAACTTTAAGTCTGTCAGCGTCACTAACGACCCCTGCGTCGAGCGCCTCCATTACGGCGTCGTTGAAAGCTACCACGTCACCTTTAGGTACAAGATTAATGTGTGGTACTACAGCAGTCTCTCTAAGTCCTCCGTCAGCAAAACCAACAACCCGACAACCTGCCGCTGCCGCCTCGGTTGCCACCATACCGAACCCCTCGTTTATGTAAGGACATAACACTACTTTTGTACAAGCAAAGAAAGAGAGCATCTCTTCACGTGACCGGCATGGTTCTAGTCTCCCAGGAAACCGCGCCAGCGTGTCTTCCGATACCTCTCCGTAAAAGCCACTGGCACTCCAGAACCACTGAAAACTCCATTTCGATGAGTTCTCTATTAGAAATGGCAGGCCTTTATTATGTGTCGCCCGCCCAATCCACGCTACTCTCTCTGTTGTATCTTCTCGCTTAACTCCCAGGTAGTCAGGATGTATAGGTGGGTATACTACGTCTACGTCTTGTGGGTGCTCGCTTAAAAATGACGCAGCAAACCGGCTTGGCGCAGCTAAGCGCGCTGCGCGTTTAATGACACTCATAGTTTCTTCCCATGTCAGATCTAGAGGGCTAGGGTGCCCAGCAATAAGTCCAGGCCATCCCGTGTCGGGTCTCAAGCGACCGTGGAGAAATAACGCTACAGGAACATCGATCGTCTTTACAGCCCCAGGGAGATTATGGACAGACAATAAGTCGTGTCTCCCTTCTTTAATAACCGCTGGTAGTTGATGTGCTGGGGCAACTATTCTAGAGAATCTCTCGTCAGATAAAGACCAGTCGCTCACGTGTAAGCTATCGTCGTACAGAGGGGCGTACAGCACAACTTCGTGTTTCTCAGCTGCAGAATTAGAGAGAGACGTCATCAAAGTCTCAAGTGACCCTCTCTCGCGTGTCGGGTGCCACGGTGCTGACTGGACGATACCTATTCTCACAGATAGCACCGTACATATCCAGAGAGACCCCGCCACACTCTAGCCGCCAGAGAACACACCGTCCCGGCGGTCTAAAGTAAAGCAAGCACCCGCCTCTAGATCACCGTAAAGAGTCACCATGGCCGCAATTGAGCCGCCGCCAGAAACCAGCTGAAACGTGTCGCCTCGATACACGTTGTCTTTTAGTCTCGACTGTTCACGCCTGGAATCGATAGGCGACCCGTCCTCAACAACCGCGACGAGCATCTCGCGCATCACATCAGAATTATATGCGCACCCTCTTGTGGAGCTGGGGGGAATCGAACCCCCGTCCAGCATGTCTCTAAAGTGTAAGCTACGACCCTTCCTGACTTTTAAGCTACGCAGCTTGACCGGCAGGTCGGTTCTCAAAGCAAGTTTGAGTGCGGAGTGTCTCTCCACTCTGTCTGGGTTCTCTCTCCCACGTCCCTGGTCTTTCTCAGCGTCACTCTCTGCTTCTGTTGCCGGGCTGCAGCAAGCTGGCCCCGTGCGCCATCACTGGTCACGATGACTCTCTAGGCCTTATTAGGCTGCGAGAGCGAACTGCTGGTTGGCAATTCTTTTTTTGCCCTGTTTTTCGAGTCTGAGCAACTCGGGTCGCCTACACAGTAGCATCCATGGTGTCAAAACCTGTCAGCCCCGTATACTTGATACAGTGCTACGTTATTCTGCGTGCGCACGCACCAACCCGCGGCACGTTTTTTATGTGGATTTCCCCGCAGTGTCTCAGTCGCAGCTTCAGCTGGTTTTGTCAACCCCGAAAGCTCAACGCGCGACGGCTTTAGGTGTTGTGTGGCCAGGAGCTTCGGTTTGGTTAGAGACTCTTGAGAGAGATCCGTCGTCTGTCACGCAAGTCCCTCAGCGTCTCTTGCCTCTCTTGTTTTCATGCATGACAGATGACGACGTGACTGCCTGCCAACGTGCTGACAAAAGACAGAGCTCAGCTCTACCTGAGGCTCTTAGAATAATAGTTCCTTCTGGCCTCTCTCATAAAGAACTCTCAGGGCTGTGTCAGTCCCCACCTTTCATAGCTGCGCTGCTCTCTGGAGATCCAGAGAGCTGGGAGTCTCTCGCTTCTATAATCCATGAAGTGACACCTGTGAAAGATAGAGCCGCGTGGGCTGCGTCTTTCACACCAGCCGCCGCCTCCATAACTTCGCAGGCACCAGCCTACACTCATGCTTGCCGCGTGTTTGGCAACCTCTACGGGTTTGACCAAGACGTATCCAAGCTGCCTTCCTCTCTCGCTTTCGGTGCTCTCTCTGAGGCCCTGAGACTACCTCTCCCTTCTCAGGTGGTCTCTCTGAGGATTCTAGATCACGACATGGTTCGTTCAATAGCGGATGCTTTCTCTGTCACTGTAAAGTCTGTATCGCTTCTCTCTTTTGTAAAGACACTACCTAAGTCGTCAAGGGTGGCTCTCTCTCAGGCCAGTATTGAAGATCCGTTGTGGGGCCTGATAGTAGCTGACGGTTCGTCTAACTCTGATACTGAACCATCTGAGCGTTTCTTCCAGTACGCAGACACCTCAGCCGTTGCCGCTCTACCGTTTCTCTCTCAGAGAGGACAGCTCTCTGCGCTGTGTAGAATTCTCTTAGACTCTCCTCTTTACGCTGCACCTCAGTTTGCACCCTATCTGCAAGACGGAGTACTTGACGCCCTCGTCGGTGTGGTTTTCGAAAAGCAGTCACTGACAGCTCATAGAGCAGCGGTGTTGCTCTCTGAACCAGCCCCAGTTCTTGACCGTCTGAGGGATAAAGACTCTGTGGCGTTAATTGAGGCTGTGTATGAAAGCGATCCTCGCCAAGCGCTAGATCTTCTCTCGCTGGCCCCTAGACGTGCTTTAGTGGCAGGAGTTAAGTTCATCCCACGCTTGATATCCTCAGACGAACGCGCAGCTACTTTAGCATCTGCTGTTTTGGCAGATGTGTTTGACAACAATCTTGAGGCATGGCAGCTTCTCTACTCAATGGCACCCACATGGAAGTCATCTCTAGATGACCTAACAGAGGCAGTCTCTAAAATCCTCAAAAAAGACTAAACCTTTCGTCAAAAGAACTCCTTTGCAACCGAGTTTTATAACTCAGTTTCGCAACTCTCTCTTGGATTAAACCGTTGCGGCACTCACTGTGTTTATTGTGCAGCGCATCTACTTATCTCTCTCTACAGCTCTGCTCATACTCGCCTCATCCCAGCCTTATTTAAAAGAAGCTAACGCAGCCGGAACAGAGACGGTTCTACCAGCTCAAGCTATCTGGCAAGAGAGACCCTCAAACTCTCTGCAGTATGTAACAACAGACCCATTGGATCCCTCAAGCATCAAACGCTACACAGTAACGTCTCTAGATGCGTTATCTAGCGTGTTATCTAAAGATAGAGATCCCGGTTTCTGGGATGCGCCTGTGAGAGCTCAAGAGAACTTTGAACCAACTCTCTGGAACATAGATTCTATAAACTCTCTCCCACTATCATCCTCTCTTGAGTACTCCTCAGTTAAAGTAGCTGTTTTAGACACCGGCGTCTCGCCTCATGAGGATCTCGACTCGATCTTGCCTGGTTATGATTTCGTACAAAACGACACAGACCCCTCAGACCTGTCCGGTCACGGCACCCACGTTGCAGGTATCGTGTCTGCAAGCCGCAACTCTACCGGTGTAGCAGGTGTAGCCCCACAAGTGGGTCTCATCCCAGTTAGAGTGCTTGACGCCAACGGCTCAGGTCTCATCTCAAACGTCATAGCTGGTATAGGTTTTGCGCTAGAGAGCAAAGCAGACGTGATAAACCTCTCTCTAGGTTCGGCAACGGACGTCCCGGCTCTTAAAAACGCTGTCACTCAGGCTACTTTACGAGGTACTCTCGTTGTCGCTGCTGCTGGCAACAGCGGTGTGTCTAACTATGTTTCTTACCCAGCTGCATACCCTGATGTTCTAGCAGTTGCCTCAACTACGCGCTCTAACGTCATCTCGTCTTTCTCCTCGCGGGGGTCTTACGTAGACATATCAGCACCTGGGTCCTCTATATTGTCTACTTATAACGATGGCTCTTACCGTCTCATGTCAGGCACTTCCATGGCAGCCCCTCACGTAGCAGGCGCAGCAGCTCTCTTGTTTGCCGCTCACCCTCAAGCGACACCACTGCAGGTGTCTCAAGCTGTGTGTCAATCGGCCACTGATATTGATGCTGCCGGCTTAGATCAAGCCTCAGGTTGCGGCCTCATATCAGTAGTAAAAGCCCTCTCAGCTCTTGAGGGTATTTTAGAGACGACAACCACCAGTCCTACAACCTCCTCAACAACCACGCCAACAACCCAGCTCCCGCCAACAACACAGCTCCCGCCAACAACACAGCTCCCGCCGGTATCACAACCGCTCATAGCGCCAATCCCCACTCTACCTGTAACTCAAGACGCACCTGGACCTCTCTTGCTCGGTAGAGACGGTCCTGATTTAGTGCTCTCTTGGAGCCCTCCAGCTCTACAGTATCCTGAAGGTTACTATGTTTTGCGTGAGGGTTCTCTACCGGTTTTAACTCAGTGCTGTGATTTTAGAGACCCAGATGCCGCATCTACTCTAGGTGTTTTGGTGTATAGAGTATATGCTTTCTCCGCGTCGGGTGTCTCTCAGCCGCAGTTGGCGTCAGTAGCTCTCTGGCCCCCACCTCGCCCTACACTCAAGTCTGCAGCTCTTAGCAAAAAGAGGGTCCGATTATCTGTATCTAATCTAACGCCTGGAGCTTTCCTCAGGATCTACAGAGATAACACCTTAATCTTAACAACATCTGCAGCCTCTAAGACTCTAAGAGTCTCTCTCTTAAATCAGCCCTCTGGTCGCCACTCCTACACCGTCCGCCAAGAGACATCAATGGGCACCTCTGGCGTCTCTAAGCCATCTAGTTCCCGCGTTAGATAAACACCCAGAGCGACTTTTAGGTTGCCTAAACCTGTGTTTCTGGTGTGTCTAGCTGTACGGTGTTTTAAGTGCGTCGCCTCCTTCTGTCTCTAACTGTTATCGCCTCGTCTCTCTGTGCTTCTCAGGTGTCTTTCGCAGCCTCTCCCGTCTCTCAAGACGATGCCGTATCAGCAGCTTCAGCCCTGTGGTCGTCTCGCCCCGCAAGCTCTCTTCAGTTTGTAACTCTCAGGATATCTAACGGAAAACCAGTTCAGCAGAAGTTCCCGGTCACCTCAGAGGCTCAGGTGCTAGAAGCTCTCCGCTCATCAAACACTTCCCAGGGATACTGGGACGCTATAGTCTCTGCCGACACAACAGATCCTTACGCCAGCAGCCTCTGGGGTCCCTCTACAATCCACGCTCAGGACATCTGGGGAACCTCCAGCATGGGTCTTGACGTCACAGTCGCCGTGATTGACACTGGCGTCTCTACACACGAAGATCTCTCCGGTCGAGTTCTTGCTGGTTACGACTTCGTAGACGGCGACACAAACCCTGAAGATTTTCACGGTCACGGCACTCACGTCGCCGGTACGATAGCTGCTAACTACAACAACGGTAAAGGTGTCTACGGTGTAGCTCCGTCAGCCAAGATACTGCCTATACGTGTTCTAGGCACCAACGGATCTGGGACATGGTCTAGCGTCACTGATGGTATAACGTGGGCGTCAGATCACGGAGCTAAGATAATTAACATGTCTCTCGGCGGTGCTTCAGGTACACCCGCTATGCAGGCTGCGATTCAGTACGCAAACTCTAAAGGCATCTTGGTTGTCGCCTCAGCGGGCAACGACGGAACTAGCGGTATAATAAACTATCCCGCAGCTTACCCAGAGTCTCTCGCTGTAGCGTCAGTAGATTCTAATCTCGGTATATCTTCTTTCTCTTCTCGCGGATCTTACGTAGACGTAGCCGCACCGGGCGGCAACATTATATCAACCACCAAAGATGGAAGCTACGGCTACATGTCTGGTACGTCTATGGCAGCGCCTCACGTAGCAGGTCTAGCCGCTCTTTTAAGAGCTGCCTACCCTTCAGCAACTCTAGCTCACGTCCGCCAAGCTATAGAGTACGCAGTTCAAGACCTCGGCGGAACTGGTTGGGACTCTGCCTACGGCCATGGTTTAGTGAGAGCTGACCTAGCTTTAACTAAGTTAGGACAGCTCACAACTACCACCACCACTACAACGACGACTGTTTTAACCACACCTCAACCACCCACTGGTGTTCAGGCATCTCTATCTTCTGGTGTGTTCTCCCTCTCTTGGACAGCGTCAGTCGCTCCAGAGACCGCACCAGTTATGGACTACCTAATTCAGTACTCTGTAAATAATGGCGTGACTTGGAGAGTGTTCTCTGACGGGACCTCAGTCGCCACGTCAGCTACTCTCTCTAACTTAGCTTCTGGTTACACTTATCTATTCAGGGTCGCCGGTAAAAACGGTGTAGGCCTCGGCGCCTGGTCAGCATCCACTACCCCAATTGTATACCCTCCGGTCACAACTACGACAACCACGACAACCACAACAACTACGATACCTGTAAGGCCACCATCAGCGCCCACGGGCCTCACTGCTACTCTCGCTGGAACCACCGCCTCTCTCTCATGGTCTAAACCCAGCTCAGAAAACGGCTCTGCGGTCTCTGACTACATCATACAGTCCTCATCTAACGGCGGCACAAACTGGCGCATCTATCAAGACGGAGTCTCTGCAGCGACATCCGCTTCTGTCTCTAACTTGGCTCCTGGTTTCACTTACATCTTTAAAGTTGCAGGAAAAAACACAGCTGGTATCGGGTCTTACTCTTCAGCGTCGTCTGCTGTGACTGTCGCACCTCTCCCACCGCCTCCGGCACCTATTAGTGTGTCGGCCGCTATATCTGGCGCCAACGTGGTGCTCACTGTCACTATGGATCCAAACACAACACCAACACATGACGGCTTTCTAGTAGCAGTAGACTCGAAACCTGCCCGCTATTTCGCAAAGAACAAAGAGATCATTTTCGGTAACGCCGCCACGATTGGCGGGACTTTTGAGTATAAAGTACAAGCGCGCTACGCCAAGTTGAGTAAAGTCTCAGACACAGTGTCTACTACTTTGACAATAACTTTACCAGCAGCCCCGACGTTCTCCTCTGTCACTGCAAACGGAGGCAAGACGTTAACTTTTAACGTAAACTCCATAGCAGGAGTAGATAGCTTCATGGTGTATAGAAACGGCGTTCCTATAAGGTCTCTAGCCCCTTCGTCAAGCCTCGTTGTAGATAAGCTACCAGGGGGTCTCTCCACTTATCAACTGCGTGCTTTCACGTCCTCTGGAGTGTCACCTCTCTCAGCTGCAGTAGCTATTAAGGTTCTCTGACAAGTAAATCAAACACGCGCTTTAGCGGTGTGCCAGTGTTTGATTAAGACACGAGAACAATTTTAAGGATAGAGCCCTCTTAGCATGTGTGCTTGTCCTACTCTACTTATAGACATCTGCATGGCAGCCTCCCTGAACGTAACGCCTCTCTCTTGGCGCCAGGCGTCTACTTCTCTCCACGCTCTATCCATGACGTCATGTAGTTGGGTCATAACTTTCTCTTCCGTCCACATTAGATGTTGTGTGTCTTGGACCCACTCAAGGTAAGACACAACAACACCACCGCCGTTTGCCAAGATGTCTGGTATCACTTTAACACCGCGTTTAGATAGTATGTCGTCTGCTTCATTTGTGGTCGGGCCGTTTGCTCCCTCTACCACTAATCTTGTCTGGAGGTTTCTGGCAACCTCAGCGTCTATAGCTCCTTCTAGCGCTGCAGGCACAAAAGCGTCTGCTTCTACTTCCCAAAACGGCGTGCTCTCACCCTCTAGTTCAGATAACATCCCGCCTCTAGATAAATGTTCGTCTATCTCTTGTAGCAAAACACCGTCTCTACGTACAACAGAGCCTGACACGTCAGAGAGAGCCACTATCTTCACTCCCTCTCTCTCTAGTCCGTAAGCAGCCCATCTCCCGACTTTCCCGTATCCCTGAAGGGCAACTCTTGCGCCGTCTGGGTTTATACCCTCTTGACGCAGGGCATGCAGACACACTCTAGCCAAGCCCTCTCCTGTACTGGCAGCCCTTCCAAGGCTGCCACCCAAGGCCAGAGGCTTCCCCGTCACAACGCCGTGTACAGTGTGTCCAGCCCAAACTGCGTATGTGTCCATCATCCAAGCCATGGTTTGCTCGTCTGTCCCGACGTCAGGAGCTGGGATGTCTCTGTCGATACCTATCCACGGCGCTATCTCGCTAGTATAACGTCTCGTCATTCTCTCGTTCTCGCTCCTAGATAGCTCTCTAGGATCTACCCTGATACCACCTTTAGCTCCACCGTACGGGAGTCCTAAAAGCGCACACTTCCAAGTCATAGCCATAGCAAGCGCTGACACTTCATCGCCTGTGACGTCCTGATGATATCTCACACCACCTTTTGCCGGCCCTAGAGAGAGGTTATGTTGGACTCTCCACCCCTGCACAACTCTAGTCTCACCGTTATCTAGTCTAAACGGTACTGATACTTCCAATTTACGTCTCACAGCACACAGGGTTTCTACAGCTCCTTGAGGCAGACCCACTTTAGCTCCTGCTTCTCTGACGCGCTGCTGCTGATCTTCTAGCATTGTCATGTTGTTAACTGTCCGTTTCTGTAGCGCCGTTGCCCGCCGCCGGTTTTGTCACTATTTTCATCTGCCGCTGTTTTTTATCTGTCGTTGTTTTTATCTATCATTGTTATATATGTGTCACTGTTTAAAGTTAGTTATTACTAAAACAACGCTGGTCTCCGCGAACGCAGAAGCTCCTCGGTGTTTCTAATAGGGAGCACGTGTCTATCCCACCTCTCGTCTCTACGTGAGCCGTCTTGAGCTACTTTCAAGATTAGACTCGCAAGCGGTTCTAGTAGGTCTCTCTCAAAGCTCTCTACGCGCACTAGACCAAAATCCCATCCTCGTTTTGTGGCGTCTTGTAGTCGTACGTAGCAACTATGCACCTCTCGACCTCTGTTTTTGGCAGCTGGAATCTTGAATCTAGAGCTGCGCCAACCCTGTGGAAGTGACCAAAGCTGTGCTTCGTCTGTAAAATATCGAGTGTTTGTTGTTTTAACAACACCTACAACCCTTTTATCTAGAGGTCTGCTAGCTATAGATCCGTCACACACTACGTAGCCGTCAGTTGTGCTCAACAACTGTTTAACCAGTTCTCTCTCGCATTCGTCGCGTGTCTCTGCTAGGTGTTGCGCTATGTTTCTCATGATCTGGTACGGTTCATCACCAGGTACGTACTCCGCCTCGATCTCTATACCCTGACAGCGTCTCTCCACTGCTTGTTTTATCTTCTCTCCAGAGATGATGTAAAGACGCTCCTTCACACCGACTAAGTTAGCTCCGTCGCTACCCCCTGCTCCTGCCCAGTGGGCACATATCGGCAGGCTCTGTTCCCAAGTTAGACAAACGCTGTTTTGTATCCCGTCTACCCACGCTGAGACATCTAGAGGTTCGCAGTTTATCTCTACAGGGTCCTCGTCTGCTATCTCGACCCCAGAAACAGTCTCGCTTCTATCTGCAGGCTCTACTGTTATGCCTGCGTCTGTTTTTCCACCAAAACGTCCAAGGAGTTCTCTTAAGTCTACTGACACACGTAAACTGTGACTTTAAACGGCGCTATTCCACGCCCTCTAACCTGCAGCAATAGCTTCAGGTATAGTGATGCTCGTCGCTTTAGATCCATCGTCGGCACTAGCTAGCGCCGCAAAAGCCAGAGTAACGGCAGCCACCACAAGTAAAACTGGGTAAACCCATCTCGGTCTCTCTGTGTGTTCTACTCGTTCTCTGTTACGTGCTATCTGCCAAGTGCTGTTGTTGCTGTCGCTCTTGGCCGCGTAAGACAGTCGGTGGTCTGGCCCGCTTGTACCGTACATCTGCCACGGGGTTAAGTTAGCAAAACCGTCTCTCGGAGGATCTCCAGGAACCCATGTACCGTTGTGTAGGCATCTCAGCCAACCACCGTCGCGTGGGTTTATCGTCCACATAACACCTGAGTCATCTCTCGCCACTAACTCTCTAGCTAAAACCGTCGCTGTTGAGGCGTCAATCACGCCGTTGGCGTAGTTTTTAGCGAGGTCTTGGTAAGACACTGCAATTCTGGCCAAGTTAGGGTGAAGCTCAATCATGTGTTTCACTCTCGCGGCTCTCTCTAATGTTTAAAGAACCGTGATGTTTAAAGAATACTAGAGCTACACACTAGCTCTAAGTACGTCGTCTAGTTAAAGGGCTTAAATCAAGACAGAGACAGTAAAGCAAACCATCAGCATCCCAAACCCCAAGAGGTGCGACTCCGTCACTGCTCTATCGTTTCTCCACATGCGAGGGTAAAGAAGAACGGTCTTTTTAAACACTCCAAGCCCAGCACCCGCCTCGGCGCGCTCGTTGTTACAAATAACAGCAGCCAAAGAAACAGGTAGCGGGCTCCAAAGCAAGGCAGCTGCTGCCATAGCGGCTGGTAGAAGGGTTGGGTTTAAGGTACCCGACAAAAACAGGGCTGTAACGATAGCACCCGTCGCGATTGGTCCTGCTAGAAGTAGTGTGGCTTTGTTTCTCACGCTAACTACTGTCGGTGGCCCTCGTCAAAGACACCTCTGTTTCCGGGGGTATCTAAACCCAAACCCTGAAACCCTTTACCTACAACCCTTTATCTACAGGGGTTTAGTAGGTTTGCTTTAACCCTGCCGCGCTCACAGTTTAATGAGTAACTAACCTAGTAACCCTTCGTGGAAGCGACGGAAACCCCCTCAGAATCAGTTGAGACCAATTTGGGCTCTGCGTTTGTCTAGGGGTGGTGCCCAGGATTTTCGCATATAAAACTTTGATTTTAAGAGGGTGTCTGGCGCTAGTCTGAGGTGCTCCTTGTGTTTATCTTCATCCGAGTTGGTAACGGGTTTAGATACATAAGGAGCACCTCCTTCATTTATACCGCTAAATAACAAACTGAGAGTGGCTATACTCTCGGTTTTGTAGAATCAGCCTGCGTGTTCGCGGCTCTGTGTCGGGGAGAGATCCCAAGCTGGGATGTTCTTAACCGCATCTTTAATCAAAGATACTGTTCCAGCTGTAACTGACCCTAGGACAACGTCGTAGGTGATAGAGGCGATGGTGTCTTCACCTAGAGCCGTTCTCATGTACCCAGCAATAGCTCTGTCTAGCTCTGCACGGTATCTCTCAAAGACCGGAGCCAGCTTCTCTTCGCACTGGTAATTCACAAGCAACTTACCACTTGTCGGGTTGGCGTTCTCTAAGTCGATCTCGCACGCTACAGCACCTTGACCGACTGGTGTGAGCTGTTCATCAAACAAGAAAGTATTGACTTTGAAAACAACACGGTCTTGTGCGCCTTTGTTAGCTGGCTTCTTCACTCCACCGCCGCGTGCTGGGTTTGCAGGAACAACGCAGTGTTCAATCTGGCCAAGTATTCTAAAATCTGGTAGATGTGAGATACTGTTTAAAACCATAGCAGCGACTCGTGTGACTGTCTCGGCTGTCCCGGGCTTACCAACGTGGCCGATAAAGCCGATAGCCAAAGGTCTATTCACGGCAGCAACAGGGCTCTGGAGATACAAAGACACGTGTAGGGCGCCTTTTGGTAGCTCAAAGATGTGCTCCTCATCTGCAGCTTCAAGGCGTGCTACAGAGTTCTCGTCACGCGAAAGTTTGCACTTAAAAGTCTCTATCAAGGCAGGCTTCATTGGACGCTTCTTCTTTGAGTTGTCACCCTCTGCAAAGACATCCCCAAGCCCGCTTGGTTCTGCAAAAATATCCAACAGCTCATCCTCGCCCTTCTCGCCGGGCGCTTTAGATGAGATCTCAATGATCACTTCATCTGTAGAGATAGGTCCGTGTCCTGCTGCTCTTCTCTCTAAACGTGAGAGCGGACCTCTTGGAATAGTGACTGGTTTTGCTGCAACCAGCGCTGAGTTTTTGTTTGTTAGATGCAAAAGTGAGAAGCTCACAGCTTCGTTAGCTACGCGCATGGCGCAGGTTGCTTTCGGCTTTGAGAAAGGCATATTCTTGCCTACGTGGTCTGTGGCGTTGTAAAACGCGACCGTTCCATCACTTGATTCTACTCTTACGTAAAACGCTTCTTTCGAGACTTTTACGTTCTTACTGCCTGCCATTTTGTCCTCCGGCTCTAGGTATCTGCTTGTAGCGGTTGCTTGTTTTAGGGCGCCTCTCGGCCTCTAGAGTGTCGGCCCAGCCTCTGTTATGAAAGCCACAGAGAGGCAGAGGCGTCTTAAAAAAGGCTCTCTGTCAAGCTTAAAAGACTCAGCTAGAAGCTCAACTGCCATGCCGAGCTGACCGACAGCCTGCCCGACAACCACTCCTGTGCCGTAGAGCTCTATGTCCTCCATTAAAGTATCAACAACAGACTCGCTCTCACCTGACACGGCGAGAAAGACAGCCCTCGAGAAGTACTTCTCTGCTATGTCTAGCAGGTCCTCTCTCTCCATTCTCAGTGTTTTCAGCAAAGCTGCCGTCCCGCCAACAGCGGCCATCGACCAGTTTGCGGATCTCTCGTCGCTCCAGACGCACTCGTTAAGCAAGAGGTCAAACCCCTCCCAGTCCTCTCTTAAAGCACATGACACAGCACCCCAAGTCCCAGTAAGGACGTCTTGGATTGCTCTATCACTCACTCTAAGAACCGTCCGACTCTCCTCCCCGTTTTCACGCCCCTGGGTCTCTCTTTACCAACCACGTCCTGCCCTCACTGTGTCAGATATGTTCGCAGCCGTTTTAGGTATAGCCCTTGGTTTCGCTCTCTACTACGGTCCGCTATCGCTGTGGCAGTCTGACGTCTCTTACTTCGCTTCTCGCATAGTAGAAGCAGCTTCTACTATGTCTGTGTCCTTTATATCAAAGCTTCCGTACGCAAACTCTAACCCAAAGCTCGTTGCCGTGCTCTCGACAGTCGTTGCGGTTGCCGCCCCAGGCATCATCGCTTTGATACTCGTGTCTGCTGCTAACGCAGCTGGTGCTGTTAGACAGTTTTTCTCTGGTCTCTTGATAGTTCTCGCTCTCGCTAGCTTCTTTTTCCTGCCATTCACACAGGCCTTCATCGTACTTCTCTTAACTGGCGCTGTCACTGCTCTCTTGTTTCTCCCTGCTGTCTTTATCGCGCGTATCGTGCTGTGGTCTCTCGCCACTGTTTTGGCGTTTGATCACGTGCTTCTCATTTGGTCGGGCTCCTCACCAGCTCTGGCCGCAGGCACTCAGACGCTTGTCCAGGTAGCTGGTTTTGGCTCAACCGAGTTCTGGCGTTACGCACTAGTAGCTACCGCTTTAGCACCTTTTGCCGTCTCGCTAACTGCTGTTTTTGGTCGCGAGTAACTTCTGCGTGCCCGTGGGGCACCTCCAGGCACTCTGTAGTTATGAGTGTTTCTCTGGCCACCAAGTTCCGACCTGCATCGCTATCGCAAGTTGTCGGCCAAAAGCACGCCACTAGCGTACTGCTCGCTTCTTTAAAGAGAAACTCTCTCCCTCAGCAGATCTTGTTTTCTGGCGGGTCTGGTCTAGGTAAAACAACTCTCGCTCGCTGCGTAGCTGCAGCTCTCTTGTGTCTCGACCCTAAAGACGGTGATGCCTGTAGAGTTTGCGAGTCGTGTCTAGATATCTCTGACCCTTCAAGAACCCACCCAGACGTAATTGAGTTCGACGCAGCCTCCAACGGACAAAAAGACCAGATTAGAGAGCTTGCAGCCAGAGCGCAAGTTGCTCCAGTAAGGTCGCAACACAGAGTCTATATCATCGACGAAGCTCACGGACTCTCTCGAGATGGCGGCCAAGCCTTCTTGAAGCTTCTCGAAGAACCACCTCCGCACGTCATATTCATGCTCGCAACCACCGACCCTGAAAAGATGCTCCGCACTAACCGCTCCAGATGTGTCGAGTTCTCACTCTCTCGACCAACTGATCGAGAACTAGCTGAACATTTAGTGCGTGTAGCAGAGGGCGTCTCTCTCACGCTATCTATCGACGTTGCGATGTTTCTTGTTAAAAACACCGACGATGCTCTCGGCGTACGTGGCCTTCTGATGTCCCTTGAGAAGATATCGTCCATGCTCAGCTGGGGTATAGCACCTGACATCTCAGAGGTGGCTTCTATCCTAGGGCTCCCACCGTCTGGCAAGATAAAGGATCTCCTTAGCGCTATCGACTCGGCCGACCGCGCACAGGCGCTCTCTGTTCTTGATTCTATCCGTTCCGGCGTCTCTGAAGCGATGATAAGACACGCTCTAAGTCAAGCTCTTCGTGACCGTCTGTTTCAAGATCCATCATCAATAAACACCCGTTTCTATGAATCAGCCGTGTCAGCTCCTGTGACGCCCGCCCACACTGACGTCTTAATAGCACGCCTTGCTACACCTAATCTAGTTCCGCAAGACAGACGAGTTGAGGATGTCATCGAGAAGCTTCAAAAAGAGGTAGCACAACTCTCAAAAGCAGCACCTCTCGAATCTAAAGCTACAACTAAAGAACCAGTTAAAGAACCAGTTAAAGAACCAGTTAAAGAACCAGTTAAAGAACCAGTTAAAGAACCAGCTAAGCCCTCTACAAAACGGCAGCCCGCGACCCCAGAGCTAGTGTCTCTGCTATCTCAGCTGAAAAAGACGCTCTCTGTTAAGGCTTTTGCTGCTCTTCAGTCATCAAACCCATCTCTCTCTGGGGATAGACTCTCACTCTCTCCCCCCTCAGACCCTATTCGTACTAGGCTCTTAGAGCACCGCGAAGAGATAAAGTCCCGTGCCTCAGACAAGGGCGTAACTGTCGCTATTAAGCGTTCTTGACCTCCTGTAACCGCATCTCTGTAAAGGGCGGTTAATAAGCTTTTAACTCAATGGGCCGATGCTTTAAACAGCACGTGCTTAAAGGAGTTTAAAACCATGGAGAACCAATCTAACACCACCAAACCTTACGCTCTCGCCATCTACGTAGGCGCGCTACCGGAAGTCAGTTGCGCCCGTAAAGTAGATTTAACTCCGCGTCAGCCAGTAAGCGATCCGCAAGAGTCACCGATCGTGGCAACCCTCAGAGATTCTGGCCTCTCCCCAGCCGACCTTCGCTCACGCGCAGTGTTGTGTCTCCCTAGCTCTCTTGACGTAGGTGCCATCCTTGAGATATACGCCACCGTGTGTGGTTTTGCAAACCGCCGCCTCGACGTTCTCTTAGATAAAGACACCCTCATAGAAGTCTCAGCCGCAGAGGGTTCTCTACCTAAAGTAGATCTCTCCATAAAGCCTGATTCAACTCCTGAGCTGGTTGTGTTCGGTAGCACAGTAGAGGGCGTGGTGTCTGTTGCCGGAAACATCACCGCCTCAGACGCAGTCATCCTTCATCACGCTCGACGAGTGCGTTTTGTTCCTTTCAACAGTCACGCGTTGGCAGTGTCTCAGTTTATAGCTCTCTGTGCTCTACGCCAGCGCGGTGACCAGGAACGCTACCCAATTTTAGCACTATCTGATGATAAAGAGTTAGATCTAGACGAGGTCCGCAAGCAAACCGCAGAGATGCGTCGCAGTCACCGTACAGACGACCGCTCATCTATCGCACCACGCTCTGTGCTGTCTTCGTACCAAGATAGACTCACGCAAGCTTCTCTAGTTCCTCAGTCTGCAGTTATGCTAGCGTTAGGTTCAACAACCCCAGGCGGAGGCGTGTGGCACTGCCCCAGACCTTCTCGACACACTCACGGTGACGCCGTGCCGTCCATGCGTGTAGAGGACGCTAGAGCACGCTGCTTCCGCTGTGACGCCGAGTGGGTAGACCCTGTTCGTTTAACGGCAGACGTCAAGGGAGTCTCTTTCGATGAGGCCGCTAAATGGGTTATAGAGAGTGTCGCTCCTAAAACAGCCGAGCTCTTAGCATCCCTACCTCCTGAGACCCTGACAAAAGACGCTCCTCAAGCGTAGATATTATCTTAGATGTAGATACTACGTTAAGTATAGATATTAAGGCATACACTACAGGAGTATTTAGACCCTAATCCAAGCAAGATAGCACCCAGGGACACAATGGGTGACATAAGGGCGCTCTTCAGCATTATTTAGGCGTGCGCGAGAAACCATGCCTATTAACAGCAGCATACGCCGGGCCTCTAGTGGTCGCTCTCGCAACAAGCGCTGTTCTGGCACCTTTTTTACCTATCCTGGCACCTCTGCCGCTAGTAACAGTCTTGTTTCTACACAGACAGCCTCGTCAAACTAGAGATATAGACGCTAGAGACGCAGCTACTTTGCGTGTGGTTTCAGCAAACTTGCTTCTTGGTAACAAAAAACCAGAACGAGCAATATCTAAGCTTATCTCTTTAAAGCCCGATGTTCTGTTTCTTGTAGAGGCACCTCAAGAGATCGTAAAACTCCTCCCACCTGGCGAGACTCTATCATACGACTCAGACACAGAGTGTGGTGTGTTAAACGTAGCAGTATGGACCCCTCACTCTGTGTCTCAAGAAGGTTTCATCCCTGCCGGTTCTAGAAGATTCCCTATGTATCGCATCCACACTCCCTCCTCTAGGTGGCTAGCTGCTCCTGTGCATCTCACCGCCCCTAACGTCCCTTCACGTAAGCGTTTCTGGGCTCGTCAGCTAGATTCGCTCACAGTGTCGCTTCCTCGCTGCGAGCCTGATTTTATAGCAGGAGATTTTAATGCTTCATGGTGCAACAGTAAGTTTCAAAAGATGTGCCGCACAACAGGTTTTCTCCCATCAGGTTCTCTATCTTCACGTCTCTTGCCTTCGTGGGGACCTAAAGGTTTAGTGTCTCTCTTGAGGTTAGATCACGTTCTCACGCGCCGCGGTGTAAACTCGCACTCTCTCCGTCTTCACCGTGTTCCAGGGACAGATCATCGTGCTGTGTCTGTTGTTCTCTCTCGAGTCCCGCACTCTGCAGAGGTGCGGCGTCAAAAGCTGAGCTGACGTCACGTCTCGCTTTGGCAAGACGTGCTCTCTTAGACACCATGTCGATTCTCTTTATAGTTCTAGACACCATGCTCGTCGGCAATCCCTCGCTCGCTCTGACGTATCTACCGACCGCCCAGAACGACGCGCTCGCTCCAAGAAGCACTCCCAAGAGCATCATTAAATAAACAACGCTCTTGATTCTCTCTCCTGGAATCACGAAAGATTGTAATATAGCAACATCTCCGTCACCGGCAAGTCTCTCCTGGATAGCTTTTGATGTTTTAAAGACCGCAAAAGATCCACCCAGAGCACCTAAAGCTCCCGCTATCGCTCCCTCTAGTACAAAAGGAAGTCTAACCATCATGCGCCCTGCGCCCACCATGCGCATAATCGTCAGCTCCTCTCTTCGCGCAAAAGCCGCAGCTCTAGCTCCAGCAAGCAACAACAGCCAGGCTGCCACGCCCAAGACAGTGGCAAGCAAAGACAGAGACCAAGAGACAGTGCTAGAGATACGCAACACCGCCCTCACTGCGTCTTTAGCATACACTACTTGGTAGATACCCGGAGCTTCTTGCCATCTCTCGCCTATTGATTCTATCTCTTCAGAAGTAGCGTCACTAACTGGCACAACTCTCCATGAGGAAGGTAGAGCGTCTGCACCTATAGATCTCACCAACTCAGGGCTGTCTGCAAACATCTCAGAAAACTCCCTGTAGGCCTCAGACTGCGACACAAAACTCACCGACGCAACGAGTTTATTGGATTCTAACTCTCTCCCGACTGACGATATGACGTTAGCGTCAGCTTCTGGTTCTAGAAATATTATTGTCTCAACACCGCCTCGCCACCGCGCTGTGGCGTTGTCTATGCCTGATGATACCGTCATGCTTGTTCCCATTAAGGACAAAGCAACCCCCGCACAGAGTATAGACGCTACCGTGAGAGGAACGTTGTTTTTAAGAGACACCCATGTGCTCCACACAACCTGACGAAACTGCTCTCGTCTGTTTGGGTATCTGTCACGCCCACGCTCCCACCATCTCGTTATAGCCTCACGCATCACTACCACCTCTGTAAGATCCGTACTCCTCGATACGTGATACTCTACCGTTCTCTAAAGCTATAACTCTCTTCTTCATCGCATCTACCACGTTTCTGTCGTGCGTAGACACCAACACAGTAGTACCGGCTCTAGAGATAGCATCCAAGATACGCATCACACCAACTGTTGTGTCTGGGTCTAAGTTACCAGTTGGCTCGTCAGCTAATAGTATCTTTGGTGCCGACGCAACAGCTCTCGCTATAACCGCGCGCTGCCTCTCACCGCCAGAGAGCTCCTCAGATCTCGCTTTTCTCCGGTCTGTCAACCCCACAAGCTCCAGTATCTCCTCAACTCGTCTCCCGGCTCTCTCTCTAGGCCACCCTAGAACCGAGAGCGCGAATAAAATGTTCTCCTCAATAGATCGACCAGGCAGTAGTGGGTTGTCCTGGGGAACGTATGCTGCCACTCTTCTTAACTGTGGTATCTTACCTATTCTCATGCGTGAGATGTCTCTCCCAGCTACATAAACAGACCCGTCGTCAGGTAAAAGCTCTCGTGTGAGAAGTTTCAAGATAGTGCTCTTACCAGACCCTGACGGTCCTACAAGAAAAGCTAGCTCTCCTCGGTTTATACCAAAGCTAACATCCCTGAGAGCCTCTACGTCACCGTAGCGCTTGCTCACTCTCGACATCGTGATTATAGGGCCCTCGGTCTCCACACTGGCCAATGTACCAACCATACGGGTTTAGTCACCTATTAAGGCCTTAAATCCACTGCAACAAGGGTTTAATCCACACCCTAGTCCAGAGACCCAGGGCATCTTGTAGATGTTTCCCGATGCTTGTTTTTCACCATCTCCCCGCCGACAGTACTAAACATGGATGCAGCGAAAATAACCCCCCTACCGGCACCTCTCGCTGCAACGCCTCGTGCTGTTTTGGAGCAAAACAGCAGCCTCCAAAAAGCAGCCTCTCAAGGAGAGGCTGCAGCGCTCGTTCGTAAGCAGCCTATAGTAACCTCGCTTAAAAAGCCGTCCTCTACAGAGCGCACATCAGACAGGCGCCGCCGCCGTAAGTCACCGCTTGACAACAGGCGCTCAGCTGACGATCTGGGCTTCTCTCTTGACACTCTTGGCTAGTTTTAGTGTTTTAGTGTTTTTGTGGTACATTCATAACGCTGATTGACTTAAAGAAACACCACCGCACGGTGATAGTTCATGAGAAGGTCTTGGTCACTCGCGCTAGTGTCGCTCGCCTTTCTCGCGTCTGGACACTGGGCAGCTTACGTTCTCGCTATACCATCAGCTTCTCTAAGGTCAGAGATCCTAGAGCACACAGGACATACTTGGTACTCGTCAGCGCTACCTCTCGCAGTAGCAGCGCTCTTTATAGGTCTGGTAGCATCCTACACTTCAGGGAGTAAAAAACGCCTATCTGTAAAACATCACATGATCTTACAGCTGGCAGCTTATTTCTCAGTTGAGATCCAAGAACGAGCGCTATCTGGACACTCGCTCTCAGACGCAGTGTCAGAGGTCTTCTCCCCCTCTAGAATACTACTCCTTGGTCTTCTCTTCCAGATACTAGCTGTTTATCTCGCGCGCCGCTTAACAAAAGCTATCTCTGACCTCTACGAAAGGCATCACGCCAGAGAATTCCAGAGAGCCGCGTCTCTACGCCAACTAACAACACGGCGTGTATCTTCTCTATTAATAAACACGTCTCTCCAGCCTCGCGCGCCGCCTGGCACAAAGCTGCACGTTTTTTAGTTCAACCCATCACCCTGCGCTGGCAAGGGTGCATGCCGTTGTTTCTCTACTTGCAGTTATCTCTCATCTCTGATCTGCCAGCAATCTAAAACCGACTCTCGTCGGTGATTCTTCAGCGCTCTAACTCAACGAAAGGTATAACAATGCGCTTTAAAACTTTAATTGGCAGCCTAATGCTGTCTCTCGTGACCGTGTTCTCGGTTGCGGCAACTTCATCACAGGTCTCAGCACACA
>Ga0102917_1000075_pt1 | contig 31577 bp, 40 predicted proteins | sample Colrivmet1562A02_FD_78201 | JGI IMG/M metagenome (GOLD analysis project Ga0102917, IMG submission 78201) | Estuarine microbial communities from the Columbia River estuary - metaG 1562A-02 | ecosystem: Environmental > Aquatic > Marine > Intertidal zone > Estuary | place: USA: Columbia River...
TAATTGTTCATATTTTTCAATCAATTGTACTTTGTATATAAAATTATCTACTCTTTCTTTTGCAGAACTAAAATGGACAAAATTATTCCAAAGGTATTCACCTGCACCTGACATTACCGACCCACTATGTGAACTTGTAAAATTAACGTTTGCGTATTGAATATTTAAATCATCGGTTTCTATTAAAGATGAACTTAAATACGTTGCAACTAATTGTGATGAACTGGAAACCGATGCACTTAATATTAAATTATCTAACGATTCATAATTTGTAGATTGGCCAATTACAAAATCAACTTCTACACTAAAATTAGGCCCCTTTATAGGAGGACATTTTATATCATCTTGTTCACTTAAAATAATTGTTTCTATTAACGGATTTGTTAATAGTTTAGAAATCCATAAAGTTGTATTTTCATTAATAGATGCTGGAAGTGGGTTGTATAATTTTAATATAGTAGATTCTACTATATCTTCTGGTTTTACAATTGTATTACCAAATTCATCTTCCGATTTTTTAGAAAGTGTAAAATCATCTTCTTCCCAAGAGGATATTATAATTTGTTCATCATTTCCAAAATTAGCAATATGTGTTAAATATTTGTCCTCTTTATCAAATACAAAATCTAATTTGTTTAAAAATCCATCATAAATTGATTTTTTAATTTTTTCGGTATCTAATTTAAGATTTGGATATATTATTTTTGTAGTTGCCGATATCTCCGTTCCCTCTAATATTTTTTGTCCTCCCTTATTGTATGGTTTAAAAACCAATGTTAAGTCGGTATTACCATTCCACTTAGGATATGAAGTAGCTAAAGTTCTTAAATTTAATTTTAATTTACCATTTGGAGATTGGTTTTGTACTAATGGTAGTTTGGTTAAATCTTTTGCTAATAAAAATATATCAACCGTTGTTGCATTTATGGTTTTATATTCTATTTCAAAATTAATATCCAAATTAGAAAAACTTGGAACATCTATTGTATCAACGATGTCTATTTCAACCATAGATGGTGTATCGGCCTCAGCTATCCAATTTATTATTAATTCAACAGGAGCTCCATCACCATATGCATCTGAACTTGGAACTAAAAATATTTTTTTATTACCCAATATTCCATCAAAATCTTTTTTATAATATAAAGTTACAAATGTATCTTCTGTTTTTACAATTCTATTTGGTGAAAGATAAACCGTTACATAATCTGTATTTGGTTTTGTAAATTTAATAATTAATTCTTTTTCTAAATCAGAATCCTTTACTTTTATATCTATTTTTTTATTTGGATTGGTTAAAACTATTGTAGGAGCTTTTACCGTTGTTTTTTCTAAAATAACAACAACATATAATTCTCCAGTTATAATTATATTTTTATCTATTTCAAATGGAGAGTTAATAGCGGCCACTTTTGCAGTTGACCATTTTGTTAAATCCGTTGGTGCAGTTGCATATGTAGCTTTATTGGTATAACATATTTTTTTAACAACATATTCTTCGGGAAGATTACCACTTAAATATAAAATTATTTTGGCATTGTTTATTAAACTATAATCTATATTTTGTGGTAAAGTGCTACCATCTTTTAATAGTAATGGTTTTAAAGGTGTTTTGGTCAATGAATTACTGATTTCAACATTTAAAGTTAAAAGAGTTCCCAATTCACTAGTAAAATTACTACCAAAGTTTATTACATAGTTTGTTAAAGCCATTGTGTTAATTTATTATAAATATCTTTATTAAAAATTGTTTTTATTTTGCGTCATTACTACCATCGGGATTTGAACCTTCACCTCGTCCACCACCTCCAGTTCCACTACCTTCACCTCGCCCACCACCGCCAGTTCCACCTCCACCTCCAGTTCCACCTCCGAGGGTAGGTGCAACATATCCGCATGTTAAAGAATTAACCTTAATCAATGTATCATATGTACCACCATTTCCATCTGCGTATGTTTCATATTGGTCAAATCCTTTACATATTGTTGTAATCAATGTTCCTTTTGGTTTAGGTGTAGGTAAATTGGTACCAGTACCTCCTGCTATTTTTGTAAAACTAATTTGATTCGGTGTTATTGTAATAATTTTTCTATTTGATATAATAGGAGGTACATTGGTGGTGTCTAATGTAAGTCTATCTATTGGAGAATTTGTAAATTGTTTTTCAATTGTTTTAGTTTCTATTGTTCTTTGTTTCAAATCCGGTAGATTTTTTGTAATACATGCCATTAATATTAAATTAATTTCTTTTTCAATATCTTCTGTTTTATATATTTCTGAATCAATAAATCTAACAACATCAACTTTACCAAAATCACTTGAAGTTATATTATATTTTTTGTTTGTTAAATAATTATTTACTGCTGATTTAAAATCCGTATATATTTTTTTAACATAATCATCAAAATTTTGTAATCCAAAATCTTTTTTTAGATATAATAAATAATCTGTTCCAAATTGTGTATTTAAATAATCATCTATTTTAGTTAAATAACTATTTTCAAATGTAGAAATTTGTAAGTTAATATTTTGTTTTACATTTGCAAATGTTTTATATTGTTTTTTTAAATTTGCAAATTCTAAATTAGTTATTTTATTTATTGTTTCATTTTTTGTTTTTAATGGTAAAATACGAATTTCTTCTCTTGACGGAGATATTTCTTGTATCCATACTCGCGATAATTCATTGTTATTTCCAACTTTATTTCTAACAAAATTTATATTAAGTTTGAGAATTCCATTGGTAAACCCCAAATCATTTAATAATTTTTCAGCATCAATCGCAATTTCTTTTGTACCATTTTTATTTGTAACATTATACATATAATTTTTAATATCTCCCGTTTTTATATAAGAAACATTATTTCCTGATTTTTGTGGTAATAAATTATTGTTTATATCATAAACGGATACTTCCATTGTATCATATGAATTATCACCAAAGGTAGATGTAACTGTTTCATTTTTTGCAATAATAAATAAATCCTTATCTTCTATAAATTGTCCTACATTTTGTTTATTAAGATTTATTTGTTCAATGTTTGTATATTTTTTAATGCTCATTTTATTTATTTAATTTCATTAATTAAAGACTTGTTTTGTGCCCACCGGAATTTGTGTAAGTTTTGCTTTTTTTATGCCACTTTGTTAGTGCAAATTGAGTATCTAAATATGGTATAGTGTCAACAAACCCGTCAGCCCTTATTGAACTAATTTGCATCCAACCATAGTAAGTTGTAGTATTAGAAATTGCACCCCAAAACCCATTAGGGCCTTGTGAATCCCATGGCCCACTTGCTTCAGGATTAAATTTCATGTATATAGTTTTTTCCGCTTCGGCCGGAATAGTAGTTGCAAGGCCAGGATTTGGAAATCCTGCTACTGGATATTTAGTATTTACATTTCCTGGTGTTTCACCAAATTCAAACCATTTAGGTCCCTGGTTGATAAAGCCATTCACATTTGGTGTGTTTTTGGTTTTATTAAAAGTAGCTGATAGATTTACTTTAACACTTTCTTTATCAAAGTTTTTAAAATACAATCGGCCATGACTATTTCCCCAATCCATTCTTCTATCATCATTATATCCCCAACCATAAAATTTTGGTTGAGTTACATCACTAGTAAACCCATCCCAATACACAACTAATATAGAATTTAATACTATACCATTTTTTTCAGCTGCAAAAGCTCTTGCGTCTCCTTCTATTTTTGTTTTTGTTTCAATTGTTGCAATTTGTACATTTATTGTTTGTATTAATAAATTTAATGTATTAACATGTTTTAATAATGCACTAATTTCTTTAGAAAATCCTCTATTTTGTGCAACAATTGATGTTCTTTTAATAGATTCCAATAATGATTTTTGAATAGCTTCTTCTATTTGGGTATTAAATTGTTCAATTGTTTTTTTTAAACTTTTTATAGAAGTTGCTAATAAAGTATTTGAAGATTTTATTAAAGTTTGTTGTGTTTTTTCAAATTGTATTTGGGAATTATAATCATCTTTAATTGAAATTAATTGGTCTACTATTTTAGTAATTTCATTAATTTTAGTTTTAATATTAGAATTTATTAATAATTGATTATCGTATACTGGTTTTTGAACAAAATTTGTATTTGATTCAGGAATATTTGGATTTATTTCAACCGCACTTGTATTAATTGATTTTAATAATTCCGTAATATCATATGCCGGCGATTGTAATTTTTGAAATACTAATGAAGATGCAATATTTGAATCATTTACAATAGTAACGCCTGCATTGGTTTTAGTGGATGCACTTGAGCCCGATTGAGTTAGTATTGTATTTAATTCATTTTTTCTTTTAGCTGAAAGAACTACTGATATATTTTCTAATGGTGTACTCAATTTACTTATATTTTTTTAATTCATTGCTTGGGTCAGAGTTATTTCCATCTTCTCTACCACCACCGGCTCCACCAGGTGTACTTGGGAATATTTGTGTTTTTGTTATTCTAATTTCTGCACCAATTTGATTTAATAATCCAGTTATTATTGCATATAATGTTTCTATTTGTTTAATCAATCCTTCAATTTGTGCTTTTAACCCAGCGTTTTGTGATTCTAGTGATGTTCTTAATATTGATTCATCCGTTGATTTTTGTACCACTTGTGCAATTTTTGTTGAATACAATTCAATTAAATCCGTAAGTGTGTTTAATTGATTTTGTAATACATCTTGTGTTTGTTCTATTTTTAAACGTTCGTTAATTTGTTTTTCTAATTCAATTTGTAAACCATCAATTTCTTTATTTAATAGAGGTATATTAGAATTTAAATTGTCTAATTCAATTTGCAAATCTTTTTGAATTTGAACCTCAGTATCATATATATCTTTTGGTATTAGATTTTTTTTTGATTTATTTACGTTTGGTATTAACTCCGTTATTTCAACATCTATTGCTTTAGCTAATTCTATATTATCAAATTTTGAGTTAACTAATGGATTAAATATCAATGTACTGGCTACGTTTGTATCGGAAACATAGTTTATATTATAATCGTTTGTCACCATTGCCTGTGACCCCAATTCCGTTAATATTTTATTTAGGTCATCTTTCCTTTTTTGTAATTGGACTGCAGTTGCATTTTCTAAAGATGTTAATGCCATTATTCTACTATTTTAAATGTCAATTTATCATCTATTATGTCGGTTATTCCGTTTTGTAAAATTTTAATCTTTAATCTATAAACCCTATCTGCTGCATATGTTGACGTATCTAAATTGAAATAATTTGATGTACTATCACAACTTAATTTAGAATAATCACCAAATGGGACTATTATTTCGTTTGTTATATAATCTTCAATTTGATAATATGTTGAACCTGATGGTAGATATTTTGCTTGGTCATATCCAAATGTTGTTCCAAATGTTTTATATGGAAACATATCTCTACCTTTAACTCTTATTTTTACTTTAGAGTTTGAAGGATATTCATTTTTCAAATTGGTAACTACAACTTTATAGTCATCGCTTGCCGAACCTGTTACAGGTGTTAAACTTCCTGTTATGAATAAACTATCATCCCAAACTAATTCTAATTTAGGTTCATATATTGTATTCGTTTCCTTTGAAAAAAACTTTAATAAACCATAATCTAAACCATCATTGTCTGTACTGATTGACGCCGATGTGTGATGATGTAATATAATTCCATTGTTTGGTAAAGAACCACTAACCCATAAATTTACAATATTGGTAATATCCATTCTAATATCATCTGGCTCATTACTAAATGACTGACATGCCATAGATGCGGTATACCAAGTACCACCGCCACTACTTTTTATTGAACCTGTATCCGAACCGGGACTATATGAACTTGTTAAATCCAACCATTTAGAACTACCATCTCTGTAATACCAACTCACACCATCGGATGTTATATTATCAAATTTTGTACCAGTTCCCATTGTCCAACTTTGAGAAACTGCGTTTGCATAAATTGAATATTCTAATGGTAACTCTTCCGAATTTGCTGATTTTAAATTTAAGTATGTTTTATAATTAAACACATAATCTCCGTTTGAAATACCCAACGCTAAAGATGCCGACTCTAAATTATATGAAGCGGAAACTACCAAAGATTGTGTTACATAATTATTCCAAGATGCAGAATATGATGATGATAAACTATTGGTAACTGATAAACTAGTACTATATGATGATGACCAATATAATGATGATGATACTGCCGTATACCATGAAGATGATATTGTGGAAACGGATGCACTATTTGAATTTAATAAACTATTCAACGATGCAGATTCTTCCAAAACAACTTCAGAAATCTGTGTTGTATCAAATTTAATTAAAGTTCTAGCTACATCCATAACAGAACCATAGTAAAGTTTACCTACTTCTAATATTTCATCTCTACCTGCGTTTTGTTCAGGTTGTTGAAGATATATACTTGCGTCAAATGACGATGTAAAAAATTTATGCATTATAAAGCCCTCCCTTTTATGTCTTTGTTAGGAAATTTAACTTCAAATATTGATGGGTCTAAAGAAGGATAGACAATCTTACCTTTAGTTGCTTCATCTATATTATATTTATTTGGTGAATAATTTGTTCCAGCTTCACTGCATAAATTTGAAATCTTAACGGATGGTACACTCATAACTCCTTCTACATTCGCAAGAATTAATTCTATTTCTGAAATGTTTATTGGTTTATTAAATGTCCAATTATCTATATTAAAATAATCTTTCAATTGATTTAAACAATTTGTAATAACTTCTCTTTTATTAAAATTTGAATAACATATAATTTCAAAATCACAACCAATGTTTATAATAAATCCATTAATCATATTTACTGCGTCTGTTATCATACGATATTCACCTAAATATGTTTTTAGATTTTGTTTTACGGCTAAGTTTAAATTTGTTAAATTTTTATTTAAATCATATCCTAAAACATACATATTAATTGCAAATGGATTATTATTTTCTGCAACATTGGATTGTTTTTGAGTTAAATATTTAATCAATTCTTTTTGAATATCTGTTTTAGATTTTGTTTTCAATCCATCTACTAAATTTGTAAATTCAGCAATATTTTTTGGATTTGCAAGTATTGAAGCAGGACTATTATTGTCAACTTCACCATCAGGACTAACATATACTTTTGCAACACTACCATATCTTTCAGGCATTGATAAAGCTCTTACAATATAATCTTGTCTAGTTACTGCTCTATTTTGAGAACCAAACATTGCAATTGCATTATTTCTAATTTCATCTATTGATTCTGCACCCCTACCACCAACTGCAGGTTCTAAATTTTCAGCTGCTACTGTATTTTTTATATCATTATATATTCTCAAATCGGTATCACTTAAGGATAGTAAATCTTCTTCAAATTCAATTCTACTAATTCTATTTAAATCACCAGTATTTACATTTGATTCAACACCACCACCTACTAAATATTTTATAGTCAATGTTGTATTTGTGGGTGCTATTCCAAATGTATTTGTTTTTAAAAAATTAGAAGGGTCAATACCTTGATTTAATCTATTAACCGAATTAGCCAATCCTAATCCTACATTTTTTGGGTTTGGTAATATTCTTTCATCCGACATAGTAACATCACCACTACCAAATTGTAAATCAATACTATCATCAGAATTTACTTTTACAGAAAACCTTCTAGGTACTTTTTGTACTTCTAAAATATATGGTACTGTATTTGAATATTCTGATAGTTTTGAATTGTATGATGTGTTTGGTTGTTCTACAAAAATAGTTTCTTGAGCCAAATAAGGTACTTCATAATATTTTATATTATCTTCATCAACAACCGAATTTATTGCAATTATATTTGAATCAACAATCGTGGCCGTTGGATAATCTACATCATTTGTAGTAAATGAAATCGTTGTAGTTTTTTCAGTTGCAGATATTGCTTTTACTTTTTTAGTAATTAAATATCTAGATGGTTCTTGTGTATTTGTATCTCTCTCATATACATCAATTTCTCTACCGTCTGCTAATGAAAAATCAACTATATCTGTACTTCTAAAAGTTACTCCGTTATTAGAATCAATTTGTAGTCCATCTTTTATTTTAAGATAAAATCTATCGTCTGGTTTATTTAACGTACCCAATCCAATACTTGGAACTATTTGATATATAGTTAATGTAGTTACTGCAGGTGATGTTAATTTGGGTTTATATCCCATGGATTGTGCCAATGCTAACACATTTTTCTTTTCACTTGCATATGATAGTATTGATTCTTTTAATTGGGTATCTTGATAAAAAGATAACATATCTCCAATTGCAGCTGCCTGTTCTATAAAAATAGAACCAGGTGAAGCTTCACTAAAATCGGAGTATGAATCCGGAAAATAAGTTTTAGTAAAATCAATTAAATTTTGTTTCAATGTTGCAAAATCTTTGCCAACATAATTAAAATTTTTATTTTGATTTCCCCAACTTTTATCTAAAGGTTTAAGTGCCATTATTAATTATTTACATTTACTTGTATTGTTTCGGTCAAATTAGGATTTGATATCAATGAAAATTTTATATCCAATCCAATCCTATTATTATCTATATCATTATTATCATAATCAAATATAATTTGATTTATATTAATGTTTGGTATCCAACTTTGAACGGCATCTAATATAGACGATTCTATTCTATTCTCTAAATTTTCTCCGTCAATTTGTTCAAAAACTAATAACCAAATGTCACAACCAAATTCGGGTTGTTGTAATCGTTCTCCCTTTTTTGTTAAAATTAAATTTTTTAAATTATCTTTAGCTTGGGTTAAAGTTGTGTAATTTGTTGCAAAAATACCATTAGAATTGGAAGCTCTATTTATTCCAATTCCTAATATTTTATAATTATTCTGTGTTAAATCGGTTACATTAACTTTTCCTAACTCTATTGCCATTATTTAAATCTTTTTACTAATTCCGAATAATCTCTTGTCAATGCTTTCATAGTTGCATCTTGCAATGCATCTCCTGTTGGTTCAAATTGTTGTGGAATGTTTGTAGGCATTTCCATATCTCTATAATCCATAGTTTCCCAATCTCCATCCATAGTTTGTTGTGGTTGTATCATATCTAACACACTTCCACCTGCACCACCCATACCACCTTCTGCTCTATGAGCTGCGGTGAAAGGTTGTGTCATATTCAAAATCTCATTTATCATTGGGTCTTTTGAAAATTCTCTTTGTGATTTTTGGGTTTGTTGAACTGGTTGTTGTCTTTTAACCGGTGTAGTTTCTGTCATCTCTCGCAATGATGGAGTAGATGGTTTTTTTTGTGAGTTTAATGTAACTGCACCAGATTTGATAAGTTTAACAAGTTCTTCTTTTACTTGTAACTTAACTTCGTTTTTAACAACTTCTTTAATTAAAGTTAATAAAATTTCTGATTTCATAATAATTGTTTTGTATATGTTTAGTAATAAATATTGAAAGTTAAAATTTACCCAATAGTAATATTTTGGGTTTGTGATGCGTTTGCAAGTGCTTCCTTTTCTTCTTTCTCTTTTTTCAAGGCCAATTCTACTTCTTTGATTTTTTCTCTAGCCTTATCATCCTGATATGTAGAAGTTAATGCGGTTTGTATAGCTTGTGGTAAATTTTTTATTGATTCTAAAAACTCCGTATCATCTCCTTCGGTAACGTCTCCCAATGCATCAAATCCTATTGCCAAAGAATTCAAAACTAAATTTGGAGTTCTCGCCGCATTCTTTAATACTGCGGATGGATTTGATATTGGTTTTACTACATATCCCACCCATGGTTGAATTCCAGGTGCAGGAGGTGCAGGTGGAGGATATTGACAAAAACATTCAATATAACCTGTTAATGTTAATAGATGTAATGCTGCCGATGCAATAAAACTCATTAAAAATGGTGAAAATGGTGTAACAGGTTCTACTAATATTGGTGTCCATATACCAGGAAAAATACATTGACCGGTGATTGTTCTTAAATTTTTTACTGACCCAATGCATGGTATAATTGGTGTTTTAATCGTTGATAATTGTGCAGCCATCCAATAAGCTTTGACTGCAAGTCCGATATTATCCAATAATGTTTTAGTATCTGAAATGTTGGTCACTTGTAATATTCCAAATAAAGTATCCTGCATTAATTGTTTGTTTCCAAACTCAACCGCCAAATTACTTAGCATAGTACCTCCACCACCTCTAATTACAGAATCATATTCATCTGCAAGTTCATGTGCAAACATAAACATATTTAATTCGTCTTTCAAAGTTTCTGCTAATGGATTATCAAATATAGTATTTGTAATACTTTCACCGGATTTTTCTACAATCGTTAGTTTTTGGATACTTCTAACTTTTGACATACCAATTAACATATTGATATAAAAATCAGTCCAGGATGCACTTTCACTATGTTTAAATGAATCAAAATTCATTATATTAAGATTTACTTAAATAATTATTCATAGATAACATTGTTTTAAGTGATTTTTGTATATCTCTAAATGCTCCTTGATTTAGTGGTGGTAATTTTGTTTTACCTGCAGGTGTTAAATATTGTTGTGCAATTATCTCATCAATTAATTTAGATAATATTTGAACCAATTCACCTCCTAATACCATTTTTTGTACATCGGCGCCCGCGTCTCCAATACCTACATTTTTTCCAATAAAAACTTTACCATTATCTGAATTTAAAAATATTTGATTACTACCATCCGAATGAATTGTTATATTTTTATTATTGTGTATGTATATTTCTTTTTCCGCATCAATTGAGAAATTACCATCGGTTATTATTCCTGTATTTCCTTTACCAAACATAATGAATTCACTTGCTTTAGCTGATAAAACAATTCTATCCGAATTTACAAACAATTGATTGCCTGTTAATTTTTCTGAAACTGGATAATTTTTAAATGCAATTTTAGATTTATTTATCGTTTCTTTAAATGGTACTTTTATTTTATTAGAAGTTATATAAACCGATGTACCATCTTTATTTATATCCTCATCTATTAAAGTTCCAATTGGTTTTGAATCCAATTCTGAATTTTGTTTGTTTCTTATGAAAATTCCAGGTGATGAAGTTTTTCCATCTTCGGTTAAAAAGAATTCACTAAAACGAATTGTGTTACCAACTCTTCCACTTAATATCGTATCACCTTGTTTTGGATTTAAAAATTTAATTTTTTCATTTATACCATACTCTCCGGTATTTTTTTTTGGTTTTGTCGCTGTGGTTTTTGGTGCTGCTGTGTTTTTTCTATAAGCTAACCCAGTCATATCATCACCTGCCTCTATAATATTATCTTCAGGCAATGTTGCAGCATATGTTATATAATCTCTCCTATAATTTGAATATGGTGTTTTTGAATATGGCAACCAAAATGTAAGACCATGTAGTTTTAATATAACTACAGTTTCTCCTTTAATTGGAAATGTAAAATTATTTTTATCAAATGGATGTGCAATATCGCTTATTCCAATTGTATCTTCAAAATCATAAGTTATTGCACCATATTTTCTAGAGTCGTAGTCTGCAAATTTATCATTTCCATTGTATATAGATACATTATCTTGACTTGCAGTATCATCTCTATCTATTGGTTCAAATGGAGTACCGGTTGGATATACTTTATCAACTGTAGCTAAAAATGATTCTATATTCGTCATTACAATTTAGTTTTTATTTCTTCAATTTCTATTTCTAAATCACCCATTTTTTCTTTTGTCTTTTCTTCTACCGCATTGATGGTATCTTCCATATCTTGTAGTAATTGCGTTTTTTCATGTTCACTTAACCAACCATCTTCACCAATACCTTTCGCTTCTGCAGCTGCAAGTCTTTGTGCAATAGTTGCAAGTTTAATTAAGTGGTCATCGTTTTTAACCGATACCTCAATTAAATCTTTTATAATAGGTGCAATAACCGTTGCTTCACCCACATTACGAATAAGTTTTCTTAACGATTCAATTAACTCAGAAATGTTTTTCTTTTTGTTTTGTTGATTTTCGTATATATCTTTAAATAATGATGATAAATTCTTACCATCAAATAATTGAAATTCGTTTGACATTATATTATGTTGTTCTTTACTATATAATTATAAAGTTCCTGACTTATCAGTTGGTATCCAGCTTCGTTGGGGTGTTGTGCAACTTTCATTGGGTTTGGAATTTTCTTTTCCCAAACATCTTCACCTTTAAAGTTTTTCATTAACCATAATTCCAAAGATTCGTTTGCAAACCCCCAATATGTTGATTTATTAATTAAATAAGTGTTATCATCCTTTTTATCCAAATTTTGAATCATTAAATCAAATGCATCACACATAATATATTTTACACCATATTCATTTAACATATGTTGCAAATAAATTATATAGTTTTGATTTATTACATTATAATAATTTTGTGTAAATAAATTTCCTAAAAAGAATTTTTTATACTCAGCCAAAAAATTATTAAACTTTTCATCTCCATATGTGTATGATTCTGTAAACTTATGTGGCAAGGCTGCTAATTCCATTTGTCCCCAACTTATCCATTCACCTTTTGGTAAAAATGGAACATAATCTCTTAACGATGAACTCCACATGATAACAACAAAATCATCTTTATGAATTTTACCATTTCTTAAATCATTTATAACCTCATTAAAAATAACATTATTTGCTTTACCACTCCATCCATTATTTACAGGTTCTAATCCTAATTTATTGGCAAGAGTGTTTACCCAACTACTTTCATTTCTAAATAGTTGTAATTGTTTTCTGTCTTTAAATGATTGTTCTATCGGCCAGTTGGTTCCTTCTCCTTCTGTCCAACTATCTCCAAATGCGTGTAGTTTCATTATTTGCTGATTAAAAATTTACCTAATACTAAATAATCCATGTCACAATTATGAAATGTCCAAATTGCTTTTTGTGGGTCATTTGTCATTGTGTGGTCTTTTAAGTTAAACGATGTATTCAATAGAATGGGTGTTCCTGTTAGTTTCTCAAACTCCTTTAATAAGTCATAGTAAAGTGGGTTATCCTCTCTTTTAAGTGTCTGTATCCTTGCAGAATTGTCAACATGCGTTACTGACGGAATGTTTACATCCTTTTTAACTTTGACAACCTGATTCATATAAGGAACATCTTCTTCTGACAGGAAATACTTTTGATAATCTTCATGTGTAACCGATGGAGCAAATGGTCTAAACATTTCTCTCTTTTTGACAACCTTATTAATTCTATCTCTAATGTCGGACAAATGTGGATTACCTAATATAGAACGATTACCCAATGCTCTTGCACCAAATTCAGTTCTACCTTGAAACCATCCTACAATATTACCTTCATTGATTAACTTTGCAACTTCTTTACATAATACATCATCGGTATCATACATTACAACCTTACTTCTATGATTTTGTAATATAATTTTAAGTAATTCAGGACTACTCCACTCCTCACCCAAATATGGTGATTGGTTATCCCCACCTTTTACTTTGGGATTACCAAATGTTTGATGATAATGATATAAACATGCACCAATTGCAGAACCACTATCTGATGGAGCAAATGGAATGAATACATTTTTAATTGCAGTGAATTGTTTAATTTTACCATTAGCAGTTCCATTATATGCACAACCACCACCTAATACTAAATTCTCACATTCCCAAGTATTTGTAATTCTATTGATAATAAAGTATAATGCACTTTCATACCACCTTTGTAATGAAGCAGCTAAGTCTTTATGATGTTGTTCAATTGGTTCATCTTTAAAACGTGGAGGGAATCCAATTAAATTAATTAACTTATCATTAAACATATCGTTATCCGATGTATGCCATGTAAAGTAAGACATATCCATCTTTACAATGTCTATTTCACCACCGGTAGTAACAACTTTATCAAATATGTTATTATATTTTTGATTATCACCATATGGAGCAAGTCCCATTACTTTATACTCACCTTCGTTTGGTTTAAATCCTAAATAAGCAGTAAATGCTGAATAAATCAATCCCAACGAATGAGGAAAGTGTAATGTTTGTATTTTATGAAAACCCAACTCATCACACATTGCTGCATATATCGTATGCGATTCACCAACTCCATCAATTGATAAACCTATTGCTTTATCAAATGGTGATGTGTAGTAAGATAGTGCTAAATGTGAATGGTGGTGTAATGAATATAAAATTTCTCCATCATATCCAATTGATTTTAATATTCCTTTTAAATTACCTTCCGATTGATTCCATCTTTTTAAGAATTGTCTCCATTTCATTGGAAATCTTAATCCACCCCACTTACCAATCGTTTCTCTAACTCTTTCAAATTTATCATTTGGATTTTCATACCAACAAACCATATCAACTTCATCAATTGTTATCTTTGTGTATTCCAAACACCATTGAATTGCCTTAAACGGAAAAGAACTATCATGCTTTTCACCGGATAGTTTTTCTTCTTCAATTGCACATATAACTTTACCATCTATAACCAGAGCTGCTGCTGAATCGTGGTAAAATGCGGATAAACCTAATTGTATCATTTTTAAATTTTTATATCACCTTCCCTATCAAATTCATTATAAAGTGCCATTTGTTTTTCTTTCATCTTATTAACAACTTTGGTAATATAATGAGTAGGGTGTCCTGTCATTTCTCTAATAAGTAGATATAGTGATTTTTTATTAAAATTTTCTATGTAATTTGCTCTACGGAATAATTCTAATACCGAATCTGCAATTTGCATGTCTCTTTTCTTTGGAAAATGGTTTTCTAAATGTTTATCCCAATATTCTAACATTCTAATATTAAATGTTCTATGTTCATCATTGCGTTCCTCCTCTCTAAAATTATTTTCAGTATCAAACGATTCCGGCAAACCTGACATCACATCGGTATCTTTATACCTTTTATAATTTGCATTATTATTTAAAATAAGATAGTTTCGTGCAACAATTGTAAAATAACTAAATGCTTTACCTTTACCCGCTTTGTACATATGAATTTTTTCAATCATAAATGCAACAACCTCCGCCATTACATCTTTTGGGTCATCATCAAAATAAGTAAACTTCCATTTATTATAAACTATCTCTGCAAGTTTGTCAAATGCAGATGCAATTCTTTCTCTATATAATTTATCTTTAATATATTGGTCATTGGTTAAATTATACTCAATGATTGCATCTTCGGTATCTTTTGGAAAATATTGTCTGTTCGGGCCTCTTTTCTTTCTAACTGGCATTTTTTTGTTGTTTGAATTTTTCTATTGTTTCTTTAATTTGATAAAATATAGAACCAACTTCATCATCCTTCTCAAACATTTCACGACTATCAATTAGTCTTAATGCTTCCAGTAATGCTTCGTTTCTTTCAATTTCCGTTTGTATAAATTTTTGTGTATCTTCATATGTATCTTCGTATTTTTCTAATTTTTGAAGAAGATTGTAAACCACATATAATAATGTAATTATAAGTAATGTAAGTATTGTATATATCATATTAAACGATTTCGTATCCTTGTAAAAATAATTTGTTTGCATTTTTGAATTTAACTTCAACCATCTCACCTTCTTTTGATTTCATTACAATTTTTTCATTTCTACCAAAATCTACTTTTTTCACCACCTGAGTATTGTAAACTCTATCTTTAATTGTAAATCCGTCTAAATGGTCAATTTCATGTTGAACTATAACGGTCATCATTGTTTCTTTTGATATTGATTCATTTGCTTTGTCACCTTCTGGATTAATTTCAAATGTTAGTTCACCCAAGTTATCAGTATCAACTACGACTTTACAAGCTCTAATAGTTCTAGTTGGTTTTGTAAGTGAAGATGGAATTGATAAACACCCTTCCATAAAAAGAAACCCTTCTTTAGATTTTTCTTTAATAATTGGATTTAACAAAAATAATTCTGTAATATCTTCTTCTTCTCCAAATTTAATATAACAAGCTCTCTTTTTAATTCCTAATTGAGTTGCTGAAATGCCTAAACCTGGATATTCACTTAATCCTTGTTCTAATTGTTTTCTTAACTCATCAGCTTCTTGCTGTGTAATTTCTGACTTTAATACAGGAGTTTTTAGATACTCCACAAACTCTTTTGTTGTTAGTCCGTTAGAACCCTTATCAACTATTAATTTCATATTTTATTTTTTTAATCCGTATTTAATCCATTTATACCATACTCTTTCGTGAATATAGTATTGAATGGGTTTATAAATCAATTCTGCTACTCCAAATGCTGCTCCAACTTTAATTGAACCACTTATCAACCACGTTAATAAGAAACCAATTATGGTACTTAAAATACGATATGAGATAGTTTTAGCAATATGTCGTTTACGCTCTACTACCATCTTCCGTATCTATATTGTAAATGATTACATCACCATTTGAGTCAATGTATTTTTTTCTAATTGCCGTACCACTAATTTGTTCAATTTCTTTTGGTGGTTCGTGATATATAACGTCATAACCTACACCTCTACCATAGTTTACACTTTCAATATCTGGAATAATTGATAACATAATCTTATCCCAATTGTTTGTAAAAAATGGTTCCTGTTGTAATTCTCTTAATACTTCTTGAGCTGACTTTGGATTGTTCTCATCTTGTTGAACATCTCTAATTGCTACCCAACAATTCTTTCCTTTATCCAATTGTTGATTGATTAACCACTCATGACCTTTATGCCATGTTTGCCACCTTCCAATAAATAATGCGTACTTTTTCATATTTGTAATATACGAAAATTATTCTAAATTACCAAATAATTAATAAGTTTTGATATTTTCTTCTTCGTTTCTGAATTTTGCCAATTCTCTAACGGTTCCACCTTTTGATTTTAACCAATAATTAACTGCCTTTGGGTTATTTATCCACAAATTTCTTTTTTGCCATTGGAATTCTGGATGCATGTATTCTTCCCATTTTAATGATGGGGTTTCTTCTATAATTTCAGAAGCAGGTGTAACATCAACCACAACATCAGTAGATTCAACATTTGTATCTTCTTTTTTTTCGTTAATCTCATTTTTTTCCGTTTCGTTAAGAATATTTTCCACTATAACTTCATTTTTATCCTCTTTTGTAGAATATTTTCCATTATCTCCGTATATTTGGTAATTTTTGTAGTTTTCTTCCATCAAATCATCCAAATTATCGTATAAGCTCAATTTTTCATCATTTTCCATAATTTCACCTAAAAGTTTTCGTTGTTTTCGTTTTGTTTCACCAACCATACCATTAAATGCGATAATTAAAGCAACTGCCAATGGGTCAAATACGATTACAATCAAAAATATGAAGAACTTTACAACATTTTTCAGTTCTACACCGAATGCTTCTGCTACAAACCTAAAACCACCTACTTCTTTTTCTAAATCTATATTAGTAGTTTTAATTTCGTTGATTTTTTCGTTTTCTTTTGCGTTTTGGTCTTGTAAATCACTAATTTTTTTGTTAATTTTAGCAATTTCTTTATCTCTATTGTCTATTGAACGAATAAGACGAGAATTTACCTTACCACCATCTAATATTTTACCTTGATTTTTATTAAACTCACTAATTTGTGTTGATAATTGAGTGATTTGAGTAGTATTTTGGTCAATTTTAGTAGAATGAACCATAATTTCCCTATCTACCTGTTGTAATTTAAGTGATTGTGCCTGAAAAGCATTAGAAAGGTAACCAAAGATACCTGCAGATGTGATTAACATTAGTAATGCAACAGCAGATACTAAATACCACTTATTAAAACCCTTAATTTCATCCCATTTTTGTTTAAGATAGGTTGCTGCTACTAATTTAGCAAATTCCAATGACCCGGCCATTACCATTACTGCGGTTGATGCTCCACTAAATAGAACACCCAATCCTGTTACGGAGAAAAATGCTGCACAACCGGCGATAATTAGTGCAGAAAATCCGACTAAATATTTAAGCCAATTCATTTATCTATTGATTCGTGTTAATTCGGAAATTCGTTCAGCTATCTTTCTTGCATCTTCCAATGTAGTGTGAGCTTCAGAAGGTGACATATGTTGTGCACCTGTAATTCCATTTTGCAAAATCCTCAACTTACCGTCTAAAGATTCCAATAACATTTGTATTTTTTCGTTGTATATCATGTTTATAAATATTTAATAAATAAAAAAAGGTAGAAGTAATGACTCTTCTACCTTTGTAATATACAAAAAATAACTGAATTAACCTAATTTTGGGGTTAATTTTTTTGGTTTGGACTCTTCTTTTCTTTCAAGTGTAATTAAGAGAATTCCATTTTTAATCTCAGCTTTTGCTTTTTTACCATCAAAGTTTTTGCCTACTTGGATTCTTTCTTCAATATCCGAAACCAATTGATTAAAAGGACTTTCTTTATCCTCTTGTGTTTTTTTAGCTTTAATTTCAATCTTGTCCTCAAAGCAATTAATTTCAATATCCTCTGGGTTGTGTCCTAATACTGATAGTGCAATACTCGCGACTTCGTCTTTAATGTCTACTGCGAATTTGTTTGGAACATAAGTTGTTGTTTTTGGTTCATTAAAGAACTCTTCAAATAACTTACTGTAATCAATCATGTACATAATATAAATGTTTTTTAGTTAATAATATTCTATATAGTCCAAATACTATACCATCTCTTACTCCGTTACAAAGTTATGACAATTTTACACTTACTTTGTTACAAATCGGAAAATGTGTCATTAAATTACGTTATCTTGTCTTTCAATGATTGTAGACATATGGTCTGCCCAATGCATAATAAATTGTAACTTATAAACTAATTGTTTCTTTAAGTCGTGACCTGCTAAATACTTTTGATTATCTTCGTCATACATACCATCAGTAAGTTTGATTGCAAAATACTCTTTCTCATTATAAGTAATACCATAGTCGTTTAGTGTAAAGAAAGTTCTATCGGTTAAAGTCATATAAGGTATCTTCTCATTACGAACAAATAAAGTTCCGTATTTCTTTTGAGACCATTCTTCTTGGTTTGGTAGGTAATGTAATTCACCTTTAATACCCAACTTTCCTAAGTCGTGATGTAGACAACTAAATATCAATTCTTCTTCGGTGAAATCAATCTCTCCACCTTGCATTACGAACAGGTCTCTCATTTTAAGAGCGTTCTTACATACATTAAAGATGTGGTCAATATACCCACCTATATACCCATTATGATAGTGTTTTGAGCCGGACGCCGGTGATAGGGTTAAATTTACACCCAATTCTTCTTCGGAATACATATGGAGTAATTTCTCCAATCTTTCTCCTTTAAAATACTTCTTAATTATACCTATAAATCGGTCATAATTTGCTTTCAATTCTTGTTCTGTCTTTTGTTTCATAATTTAGAGTTTAATTGTTTATAATACTCTAATATACGACAAATAATTGACATTACCAAATTTATATTAAGGTATTTGGTTTATTAACATTTATTCTATATTTCTCTCCGTAAGGAAAGTTTTTATTTTCTAATTCGTCTATATTTAAATAATTTAATATTTTTTCAAAACCATTATTATAATATAATTCTTCGTATGATATATTAAAATAATCTTTATTCAAATAATTTTCTTTTAATCCGGATTTTATTTGATTAAAATATGATGCATCCTCATTTTTTATTAAATTTTCTTTAAATACCCATGCTTTATCCCAATTATTTGTTTTATTAGCATTTAACCAAGATTCGGTTTGTTCAATTATATTTTCTCTATATAAAATAATTACCTTATCAGATATTTCTATTAATTCAGAAAAATCTGTTTCTGGTCTAAAAATTTCTTTAACTAATAAATGAGAAGTGTTATATTCCCATAATTTTGGTGATACACCATGCTTATACCATTTCCATTTTGGACTGGTAATTGGTTCATATAATATTGTAAAGTCTTTATTAAAATAAAACCAATTAGCTAAATTAGTTGAACCACTTCTTGGTTCTGCAAGGATTGTAATTACCATTTATATTAATTTATTACTATTTTTAATATTTAATTTAGTTTTATCATTTAATAAAAAATGAGGAAAATTATTATTGATATGGTCGTATAACTTTGTTGCATAATTTTTAAGGTGTTTTGGGCCTGCATGTTTATTATCCACTCCTTTATCTAATACATTTAAGAAAAAATCACCATCATATCTAAATTCATCTTTATAATTAGAACGAATCAAACTACCATTCCAAATAAAATTACACTTTTTAGATTCTAAAAATAATTTTATCAATTGATGATTTTTATACCAATTTATAAAATCTTCATTATCGTTTTGTATTTCAAGTAAATTTTTTTGAATAAGTCTACCATCTTCAGTTTCTTGCATATATCCCCATGCAGATGTTGCCATATATGGTTCAACTCCCCCATCATTTGTATATATTTCTTTTCTAGTTGAGTATGTATACATAATTAATACCAAATCTGGTTTAATTAAATCATAGTAACTTAACAAACACCTTACTATAAAATCATTACTTCTACCACAAACACCAAAATTTAAATTTACTGAATTTGGTACTAAATTTGTGAATTGAGATGTCCACGTTTCATTATCATTTACACCAACCCCTTCGGTAATTGAACAACCTAATGACATTACCTTAAACCCTTCTTTTTTTATACTGTCACCCCTAAATCCTAATTCATTGTAGGTGTAGGTACATAGATTAGTATTATCTTCACCACACGTTGTATGTATTTGATTTGCTTTTTCTTTTAATGAGTATTTGTAAGAGGAAATTTCAAACCCGTCAGGCTTCCAATATTTTAAAATTTTCATATTATTATTTTTTCAAGTGTCAATAACATCTATTTTAGTTGTGTTGTTGGTAATATTGTTAATTCTTGTATTTCAATACCATGTGGTTGATTTATACACCATTCCACTACTTCCGCAACTTTAGATACTTCAATTTTATTAAAAGTTTCAAAGTTTTTATGTGTATCTAATGTACCCAAATTTAAATTAATAATTCTACATTTTTTCTGTGGGTATTTATCAATTAGAGATTGTGTAATATCTTTTAAATGTTTTTTGTTTGCAACATATAAAGGATTCCATGCGCCCGATTGATGTATAGAACTACTATTTATATTAATTATCGTTTTTTCTAAATCGTTCCATTTTTGAAATAATTTAAAAAATAAATTAGATTGATGGGTTTCATAATACACATTATTTATAAAAATATCACAATTTTCTAATTTTTCTATTATATTATTTGGTGATTGAATATCGTATCCATTTGTTCTACTAAATCCAATAACTTCATTCATTTTATTTAATTTATTATAAATTGCTTCTCCCAATCCTTTAGAGTGTCCAGTTATACCGATTTTCATAATAGTGTTTTTTTTAGTTCTAAATTTTCATTATGTAAAAATGCAATTATACTCCATCTTTCACCACTTTCTATTTTTTTAACTTCATGTAATCTTAAACTTTCAAATGTATATATCTCACCTTGTTTTTTTGGTAATATTTCATATGGTTCATATAAAATAAATTCACCACCTACATAATCATCATTTAAACAAACACCTATATTGTGTATTTGTGTTGGGTGTAAATCATCTCTATGTTTTTTAAAATAATCTCCTGTTTTATAATTGTGAACATGTAAAATATTCAATGATTTTTTTATTTTAATACCAGTTCTGTTTGTAAAAAATACAAGCATTTTATCAAATATCCAATCCGTAGTTTCATCTTTTTTGATATTAGATACTTTATATTTTATATTATCATCATATTTAAAATATAATTTAGAATCCACTAAAGATGACTGAGCTAAATAAATTATTCTTTCACATTCTTCTTTAGTAAACATTATAATAAATAACTTTTTTTAGAAAATCTTTTTTCAAACTTTTGCCAAATAAACTCTTTTAGTTCATCATTTAAAACTAATTTACTTTTTGTTTTTGGATTTTCATTTATTTTACGAATTATTAATTTTTCCCCATATTTTTGTTCTATGAAAGAAACAAATTTATCCATATCTTTTATATCAAATTCATAATCACATTTGTTATCCTCTTTCCAATAATTTTGGGAAAATAGTACGGACAATCTATTTGTTTCTGTTACTTTTCCATTTACAATCAATCTACTATAACACTCATTTAATGAATCCGTTTTTTCGGAATATAATAAATTTATAAATTCATCCGTAAATATTGAATAAATAAAATCATTATCAATATCTTCCCATTTTTTGATTGGTAGATTTCCATCGGTTGGTATTATGGTTTCAAAACAAAACTGAATGGCACTTACCCACTTTTCAAACCAATCTCTTTTTATACATATAGTTTTTTTATCACCAAATTCTTCTTTTAATTTACGGATACCAATGTGTGTATGTAGTGGTTCACTTTTAATTGCATAGGAATGTCTCTCTATGTCCAACTTAGAATTCAACAACGCATCCTCTATTGACATTGATGCACATTTTGGAATTGAAACCCATATTATATCATTTTTAATTAATATTGACATTATATAAAACTTTTCTTTTCAATTATATTGTATTTTGTTATGGGCATCACAATAGACCATCTCTCTCCTTTTGTTATTTCTTTTATTTCATGTTCAACTGTAGAACTGTACGCTACAGCTGTGCCAGGTTCTTTTGATATTAATATTTCCTTACCCAGCGCATCCCAAGTCACATATTCACCACCATCGTATTCATCATTCAGTTGTATGCCTGAATTATATCTTCTTTCTTCGTATCCCTTCATTAAATCTATATGTTTTGCAAAATGGTCACCAATGGTATATCTGTGTAAGGTACATTTTGGTAACTTATTAGTTTCATCAATTTTAATTCCGCTAACTTCACTAAACCAATTAAATAATTTTACAAAAAACCAATTTGTTTCTGCATTGTTAAGTATATTATATACTTCATATGCCATTAGATTGTGGTTATCTTTTATTCGTTGGCCGTCAATGTATTTTGAGGGAAACCAACCTTCCAAGTCGGTATATTTTTTATGGTACTCTATTATGGTTTGACATTCCTCTTTTGTAAATATTTTTTGTTGATATATCATAATAAAGATTTTTTAGTTGTAGTTTTTATTGGCATTAAAAATCCAAAAGACAAATTAATTCTAGGTATTTTTCCTTTATTTGGTATACTAGAATGTTCAATTAAACCCGCATCACATCTCCACATCATTCTTTCTTTAACTTCTAAAATTTCATTACCATATATAGGTTGGCCTCCTTCTTCAGGATATGATACTAGTATATTATATCGTCTGGTATAATAATTTTTATTGTTGCCATTGTCATCTAAATGTGGTTCAACAAAGGCATTTTCCCATTGAATACCTACCCAATCGGCATTTTGTGGTGCTTCCATTACATTTTTTATATTTTCAACATCTATAACTCTTTGTTTTATAGTATGTATTATATTCGGTATATTATTAAAACTATCCAATCTACTAAATCTTCTATACGGGCCAGACATATTCGGTGGCATTTTATTTTCATTATCTAATGCCCATTTTTTAATTTCAGATTGTTCTTCTATTGTTATAAATTCATCATAACAATATGTTGTAAACCCCAATTTTTTTTTAATCATATTATTTTGGTATTAATTTTATTATAAATAAAATGTGCAAAATCTAAGTGACCTTTAAAAGAAAAATGTGTATCAATTACTTTGCCATTAGTTGCCTGTATTATTTGTTGAAATGTGTGATAAAAATTTTTATCTTCTTCTATTCCCCATATATAAGAAAACTTTACATTTTTTTCATTATGCAATCTATTCTTAATAAATTCAAATCTTTTATTATTTCGTTCTTTATAAAATAATTCATTTGAAAAATAATATTGAAAATTAATAATTGTTTCTATCACTTCTTTGTTTAAATCTTTAAATTCATTTTTTATCCATATATCTTTACTATTAGTATTTTCATCTATCTTACCACCCTCATAATGTGCAAAGGATTTATAAATTTTATTATTAAAAGGTACTTCAATTCTACCATGGAATGTTTTTCCTATTATAATATAATCATTTTCTTTTATAAAATCAAAATTATCTATTATTGCATCTAAAATATAATCATTTGATACTCCGTTTTTTCCTAAATTACTAACCTTACAATTTAACAAATTACCTAAATGGTTGGGCCAGATGTCATCTCCTTCTTTTTTGTAACCATAATAATCATCTACGGTATATGAATTACAATCTTCTCTACAACCATGACCAAATGTAAAACTATCACCAAATGTCCAAAGTGTATTCATTATAATATATTTTTATTTTTCCAATAATTAGGGCCGTAATTATGACACAATTCCTCATTGATATTGATGTCGGTTATTGCATAAAATCTAATTATTTTACGATTATCATCTACGATTTTCCAAGCTATATTTGGATTATTGTTATGGTTATAAATAGAACCAAATCCTAATGGTAATAATTTAGTGTCACCTTTAAAATAAAAATAATAAGGTTCGTAATCCGAATTTGTATTATGAATTAATAAAGAATAACAATCTTCAATAATTTCGTCTTTTTTAATTATATGATTTGCAAATACACCAAATCCTTTTATATTATCAATATATTTGACATATAATTTGGTATTTATGTTTATTGTTTCAATCATAATAAAGATTTATTTAAACCAAAAATTCCATCATTTATAAGTTTCCAATCGTAGTGTGTATATTGTACAACATCATTATATTTGAATTTAGAAATATAATCCTCATCGGAACTAAACGATATGTTTAAATCTTTTTTAACAAATTTGTGTAACTCCAATGGTGCACTAATCAAATTATAATCTGACCAAAATTCTGTATCTTTTTTATTACACAAATAATGATAATATATAAATAAAAAATGTTCATCCATTATTTGTGAAAATTTTTCATTAACTATATTAGTATCGTTATCTTTAAATAAATGGTTTTTAATTAAATTCAATTCCATAAGTGTAATGTGGATTGATACTGCTTCCAATGGTTCTAAAAACCCACTAGCTAATCCCATAGCAATACAATTATTAACCCACACATTATCATAATAACCTGCTGAAAATTTTAATGTCTTTGGTGATTGTATTTTTCTATTTAATTTTAATTCAATTTCTTCTTTGGCCTGTATTTCGTTTATTCTATTACCATCAAATACATACCCACATCCCCATCTATGTTGTAATGGAATTTGCCACATCCAACCATAATCCATCGCAATTGCTTTGGTATCCAATTCCATATTAGTATCCGTTCTATCTAAGAAAAATGGAACGGCCGTATTTACTTTTAAATGATTTGAATACGAAACCCAATTTGAATTATATAATTTCCCGATTAGTAATCTATGAAATCCTGAACAATCAAATACAAAATCAGTTGGTATTGTTGTATCATCCGATAATACCAAATTGGTAATATCTTTTTTATCATTTTGAACAAAAGATTTTACAATTCCATTTATGTGAGTTACACCTCTATTAATTGATATTTGTTTAAAATATTCTGCAATTAGTCTTGCATCAAAATGATATGCTTTGGAATCATTTATAAATGGATGTTTATACGATTTGTTGCAAACATTCCAATTTTCAAAATCAATACCCAATTTAAAAGTAGATTTCGTTTTGTTAATGAAATCGTTTTCATCAATATTGCATTTCTTTAAGAATTTTTTCATTAGTGGTGTTGAGCCTTCTCCTGCACCCAATATACCAATAACATCACTTTCAATAACTGTGATATTACTATTTTTATATTCTGAAAGTAAAAATAAAGAAGTAATCCATCCGGCAGTTCCTCCTCCTACAATAACGATATTCATTTATAAAACGCTTTTTTCTGTTTTTCTCAAATGTTCATCAAAAAAAGCAGTGTTACCGGCAATAACAATTCTGGATTTAGTTGAATTGGGATTGGTTTCAGGTCTATGTTCTAGGTCGGCCGGGAATATAAAAACATCATCTTCTTCTGGTAATATACCAAATTCAAATCCAGATTTCGTTTTTAAAAATAACTTTCCTTCATCATTTTTAAGATTATTTGGCATTTGTAGGTAATATGTAAATGTATAATTCGTTTTTACCTTACCAACGGCCGTTGTTGGCCTTGGGTGCAATGTTTCGTGTGTGTGGTATCCACTATAACCATTATCACTATCACTATAATAAACCCATGTTTTCATAATAAAATTATTACTAACATTAAATTCCGTTGATAATAAATTAGATATATTATCTTTTATAAAATTTAATTCAGGCATATACATTTCAGATAAAGCGGCTTGTCTACCTGGTGTTTTTTTAGCTGGAAGGGACGCATCTACTAATGTATCAACAATTTTTAATTTATCAATAAATAAATTTTTATCAAAATTTGAATTAAAATCTAATGTAGTTTTATATATATCAATTTCATTGTTGATATTAATCTTTATCATAACATTGTTTTTTTATCTTTATTTGGTATAACACAAAAAACCACAATTGAATATCTTTCTCCTGTAATTACAGGCAATACTCTATGTGGTAATTTATCGTTTGTAATTAAACTTAAATTTCTTTTTGGATTTATTTTTTGATTTGGTTTAATTCCTAATATAAAATATTCAAATTCCCCTCCTATAAAATTATCATTTATATAAGTAACGATTGTTAACGCATTATTATCTAAATGAAATTCGTCATCTTTATTTGTATCTGGTGTTACTTTATTTATCCAAATACCTTCTACTTCATATGTAATACCATATTTTTGGAATAAGTGGTTCTTTATTTTATTTTGATAATCAATTAAATCTGTTTCTTTATTTAGAAACATTCTATTGTAATAATTAGTGGGACGTGGATTATCTTCTTGTTTAAAATTTAAACAAAATGTATCTACTAAACTCAATTCCACATCATTTAAAAAACCATATATGGATTCTATCATATAACTTTTTTTGAGAAAATAATAGAATTAGAATCAACTTCTTTCCATTTGTCCAATGGACATTCTTTTATTTTTTTAGAAAATATTTTTTTATTAATTGGGCAACCACATTCACCACATACAACTGACCAATTTTGATTCTTAAAAAGTTCTTTTTTTGACGGACAAGTTTCACATATGCCTAATCTTTCTTTAGCCAATTCCCTTTGAGAATCGGTACCAAAGTACGAATCAAACCAAGATTGTGATATAGTTTTTAAATTAAATCCCATAACACTAATATAATAAAAAAAAATTGAATTACCAAATATTTTTACTGATTTGTAATATCAGTTTTTATATTTGTTATAATATTTTGAAATATTGTTGCAATTTCTGATTTCTCTGTAATTGTTAATTCAACGATTTCGTTTTGTATAATTTCCATAATTAATATTTTTTATTTAGCACATTGATAATATCCACAATCACCACATTTACCATAATTGTAACATTGTCCTCCGAAACTTGAACAAAAGTTTGCATTACATGCATTGTGTTGAACGATAGCGAATGAGTTTGTTACTAATGGTAAGAACAAATCTAAAGGTTCAACATCCATAGTTCCAACTACTTCATTTTCTTTAAATAATATTTCTAAATTAGTAATTGTTTTATTTACAATAGTTTCGGTTTCCGTACTAAATAATTCTAATACATCACCAATTTGCAAATTGTTAACATTTTTAAATCTTATAACATCATCATTCTTAACAAGAAGGTGGGTTACGGGTAAATCATCCCATACAATATCATCTTCTAATGTAATTCTAATAAATAAATCAGATGTTGTTTGTGTAGTTTTTACAACAATAGCTGTTTCACTAACTGCAAAATTTGTAGTGAAATCAGTATGACTACCTGTCCACTCCTCCACTTTATATTCGGTCTCATTTACTGGTAATGATGGGATATTTATTGATTTTACAGAATCACCCACTTCTAATTCCGCAAATGATTTTCTACTACCATCCGCCATTAAAACTTCTTGGTCTTCATCGTAAATATATGTAGCTCTATCGGATGTTGGTGAGTAATATGTAATATATTTTGGTCTATCTTTTTTAGCTAATAGTCCTAAATCTCCAAATGTGTTACTCCATATATTTTCTGTGATTGCATGAAGTACTTTATATCCACCCATACTAATTACATCTAAATTAGAACCATATATTATATCAATTCCTCTGATAATACTTCTTTTGTTTGATAGAATTTCTGAATTTGTAAATTCTTGTAAAAATTCCGTATTAACATTAACTAACCCTTTTAATTGTGTTAGTTCGGTTAAATTTTGTACTTTATATAATTTAGGGAATTCATTTTTATCATAATTTGGATATCGTTTTTTAATAATAAAATTCGGTAAATCTAATGTATAGTTAAATTCTGATAAATTTTCAAAATCGTCGGATATGTTTGGTATGTAAGTTTTTGGTTTTGTTGTTAATTCATTAATTGCTCTTAAGAAAGAATAATTATCTCTACAATACTCATCATCAACAATTGCAGTAGTATCATATGAAACTCTCAAAATAAGAGTAGTTTCGTTATCTTCAATATATGGAACAGTAATTGAAGTACCACTTGTTTCATGTGAAAGAAATGTAATTCCACCAATGTTATCACATATTTCACTTAATTTAGTTGCAAACCCTTTATCGTACATTGGTATTATACAATGTACATTTGTAAATCCATTAGTTTGGATAAAGGTAGTTAGATTTGACCAGTCTAATCCCGGTAGATTTCCTTCATTATCGGCCGCTACGATTCTTGTACTTGTATTTATTTCTAAAACCTTATATTCACCCGTTGCTGTTTTAATGTAATCCGTAGATATTAATACTGCCTTCATATTATACTATTTGTTTTTGTTTGTTTATATTCTCCTATAAATATAACTATTATTTGTTTTTAATAAAGAATAAATATACGATAAATATTTTAGATTTTCAAATATACATTATATGAGTTTCGTCATATGAAGGGGTGTGGGGGTTGGGGGAAAGGTCGTTTTTTAAGAAAATTTTTGGAATAAGAATATCGTACCTCTATTGATAGTATACCTCTATTTGTGATTCCTCCACCATTCTTTCCTCTCTATGTACCAAAATGGAAACTTACACACCCAATACATAGTTAGACCAATGAAGGCAACCAAAATGACAGGAATGAGTAGTATACAGGTTATAATGTCCGATATAGACTTAATGGGTGATTGCATTTCCAAAAATTGATGTGTATATACCTATAAGTCCGACTAACATCCAAAAAATATTTAGAATAAGGTATGCTCTATTACTTCTCTCCCATGCACAATAAGTTAGAATGATTGCATCAATGGTATTCCATATCCACATAAGTAAGAAAGGAGTAGACGGGCCCATAATAGAAAGAGTACCGAATGCAATGATTCTCATCACTACTCCTATGTTCTCTAATAACTTAACGATTTTTTCACTTAGTAACTTTAGCATATGTTTGCGTTTGAAATAAATAGTGATTATTAAACTTGTGTTGGTGTTGGTGTGGTTCTTGGTGTTATACTAGCTACTTCAGCAGATTGTAGTGTTACCACTCTATTCACACCTTCTATTTCATCGGTCACTATCTTATTGGTAGTTCTTGTAAATGAGTCTCCATTATCAGGAGGAATAATACCTAATGAATAAACTTTTACAATAGAATCAAAGTCTCTTCTAAGTGCATCTAAGTAACCATTTACCTTTGTTATATAGTTAGTAGTTTTATCGTTTGCAATTATAATGGAGCCTGATGATTGATTCCATGTTATCTCCGTAGCAAATGAATCAATTTCTTTTTGTAGCACTTCTAATTCTAATGCGAACTCATATATCTCAAAGGTTTCGGTAGGGGATACCATTTTATCGGTTAACATATAGTCAATCCAATTTATTAATCTTAAAGGAACATCATATATTGGGTGTTTATCTCCTAAGTATAACCACTCTGCAAATTTAATTGCTGCACTATTATCTAATCTTTGTCTATACTCTGCTGTTTGGTATACTGGAGCTAGGTCAATTTTAAGAACGGGTATAGATTTTCCTATTTGTACTCCTAATATATCACCATTTGCTTCTATTGAGTAGTGTGGTGAATCTCTTTGTAATATTAAATCTAATGTTTTTTGTGAGAGCAAATACTGATTATCCAATTGTATAACAAAACCTTCCGTTTTTAATACCGGTGTTAAATCTTTCAATATAGATGTTCTTGCGATGAAAACTGGTTCAATAGCAGGAGACGCTGTAACTTGCCAAAACCTTTCACTAATCTTTACATATCTTTGAGGGTTAACCTTTAAATCATTTCTTGCCATATAATACTATTTCTAAAGCCTTTCTATAAATTGTTTTTTCTTTTAATCTTTTATCTCCTTTTTGTTTTATCTTGTATACCTCTCTTTGTAGTTCTTGGTATTTGTTTTCATCTATTGCATCTAAAATGATATAGTTCACTTCTAAATCTGGTTCTATTGTCTTAAAGGATTCTATACCTTCTTCTTTTATTTGTTCACTCTTATTCTTAAATCCAATAATATGTGCAATTCCAATTGATGTGCCAAATGCATCTGCCGCTTCTACATATACACTTTCTTTTATCATTTTTATTTTTCTTTAATAGGGATAGGAATTACAATTTTCTTTTTCATTACATTAGGTAGGTTACTTCTTTGTGAGATATTACCTGGTAGATTGAATACTGAATTACTACAACGTGTTAGATAATCTTCATCACTCTCATCTGGCAATCTTTCACAATTACCTTCATACATCTTTACTAATAGTTCTTTTAATTTCATACTAATAAATATCTTATTTGTAAATAAAAAAACCCCCTACATTTTAAGTAGAGGGTTCTCAGTTTATAATTTAATAAACCTTTTCACAAATGTCACTGCGTAAGGTATCAACTTCCACCCTACTAATACACCTACCCAAAACGGATAGTGTAAAACGAAATCTAATACTTTCATATTTAATTTAGTTTGGTTAAAAAATAAGTCAACTAATTCCGATATCGTATAGATAAGTATCACTTAGGTAAAAGAAAAACACCTATTTTCACTTTGTGTGTATCATACATCATGTCAAAATTGCGTCCATAGCAAAAAAATTGGTCCCCGGTATTCGCACGTATCCGACCCGAAATAAAGAGTGCGCAATTGCGTTGAGCTACACGTAACTGTTTGCGGCACGAATAAGCACAAAGAAACCGATGACATTTACGCCATCGGTTCATCCTATGATTAGGAGCTCTTTGTAATTAAAATAAAAAAAATGAAAACATTAGAAAACCAAATCTAATTTCTTTTACTTATGTAGTTTGTGTATTTAGTGTACTGCGACATTAACTCATTTGCTTTAAGTCTTTGTTCACTTACTACTTCTACTCTACTACCTATGTTATATTGTTTACACCACTCTATGAAATCTTTATCTCCCATAGTGTTATGTCTATCTATCTCTATACTATTATACTTCTCTATGTCTATACTATTACTATTCA
>Ga0102917_1000076_pt1 | contig 31233 bp, 27 predicted proteins | sample Colrivmet1562A02_FD_78201 | JGI IMG/M metagenome (GOLD analysis project Ga0102917, IMG submission 78201) | Estuarine microbial communities from the Columbia River estuary - metaG 1562A-02 | ecosystem: Environmental > Aquatic > Marine > Intertidal zone > Estuary | place: USA: Columbia River...
ACAATGTTAGTAACAGTTGCATTTGTAGCAGCCAACATACCAGAACTTACGGATGTAGATCCAACGATGGTTGTTGCAAGGATAGATCCAGAAGTAAGAGAAGTAGAGTCGATATTAGTAGCACTAACTGAGCCTGAGCTAAATGTTGTAGCTACAATGTTAGAAGCAGTTGCATTAGATGCATTAATAGATCCAGCTGTTAATGTAGTAATATTTGCATTACTACTAATTAAAGTACTAGAACTAATATTAGTAAATAATACATTAGAAATTGTACTACTAGATGCATTTAATGTACCTGTTGAAATATTGACATCTGTTAAATTAGTTGTTGTAATGTTTACAGTTGTAAGAGTACCACCAACTATTAAATCACCAGAAAGACTTAACGTTCCTCCAGTTATAGTATTGGCTAAAAGTGTACCTACAGTAATAGTAGTAGTAGAAATATTAGTAGCACTAACTGAGCCTGAGCTAAATGTTGTAGCTACAATGTTAGAAGCAGTTGCATTGGTAGCAATTAAAAGTCCTGAACTGATACTAGTAGAAGCTAAAATAGTATCTGCTTGAAATCCAGATGTAACTCTGGCACTACCAGAAACATCAAGTTGGTAACTAGGGGTTGTGGTTCCAAAACCTATATTTCCTTGTGTATAAAAGACGCTAGTGCCATTAGTACCCCAAATTTCAGATCCACTATAGATATTGTTATTTTTATAAAATGTACCTGTAAAGTTAATATCACCTACTACATCTAAAGCATAACTTGGGGCAGTAGTTGCAATACCTACTTTTTCTCCTACGATAATACGTTTAGCAACGGAAGCGTCACCCATAGATGTGATAGCACCACCATTTGAGAAACTAACAAAACTTGTAGCTTTTTCAGCTATAAATCTGGATGATCCTCCAATAGTAAATAAGTTGGAGTTATAGGTAATATCGGTAGTTGCAAGAGTTTTATCTGTATTAGCATAAATTAAATTATTTGCAAGAAAAGGTCCAGATGTATTAGTGATAACACCTCCTGATACACCAATTGGTGTACTTCCAGGTGGAGCTGTTGTTGTAGCTCTATATCTGATAGTAGTAGTACCTGAAGTATTGCTATTTTTATATTGAACTTGTCCAATTCCTCCTTCTTGATTTGCAATACTAAAATCTACTCCTGTTATATCACCAGTAAAACTAGATGTAATAACCCATCCAGAAGGTCTATATAAACCATTAATTTCCCATACTGCATATTTAGCTTGTCCAGTAGAAACAGTTACATTTATAATTGCTTTAAATGATGTTGCTGCAGAATCATCAAAAAAGAAATCTGTAATATTTGTAAAACTAGCTTGATTATTAGCTAATGTTGCTTGTTGTTCATAAATAATATCATTCAAGTTGGGTGTAATTTTTACATTATTGACAATAGTGTGACCAGTGATATAAGTATCTAATGTGGATAAAGTACCCTTATTAACAATGGATCCACTTGTTACACCTGCTTGTTGAGATGTATTTTCGATAACGATTTGTCTTTCGAAAACTTGAGCGTCGTCGTTGTATGCCATTTATAATTATAACCTATAAAAAAATTATTGTAAATTTTTGGTTATAATTAAAAATAAATCTAGATATTAATTTTGAACGCACCTACTCACTACAGTTTTTGAACGCACCTACTCACTACAGTTTTTGAACGCACCTACTCACTACAGTTTTTGAACGCGCTAAAGTTTTTTAATAGAGGTAATAATTTTTTGGAAATTATTTAAAAATGTATTAATAGAAAATTTTTTACAGTTTAATTTTTTTAGATAATGATAAGCTTTACGTATTAATTTATCAGATTTTAGTAATTTATGTATAAATAATGTAGACTCATCCTCTGTAAGGTATAATGGATATTTTTCACCTAATAATTCTACTACAGCAGGATGTTTATTTACAATAATAGGGGTATGTCTAACAATACATTCTATAATTGTATTAACAGCAGAGGCATCTACTAGATTAATGTAAACTATATTTTTAGTTATTAGTTTATCATAATCAGTGTTGGTTATGTAGTCTATAAAATCAACTGATTTTATTTTATTAGACATATCTTCATAAAAATGTAAATTCCAATTGTTTGTAATACACGAGTTATTGATATAACTTGAACAATTGCTTGAACAATTGCTTGAACAATTGCTTGAACAATTGCTTGAACAATTGCTTGAACTGTTTTTATTATCAGATAACATTTTTTGCAAATGAATAAGAAAATCTGGATGTGGGTAATAATTACTGGTATGTTTACCCCGAAGTGCTACTTTTTTAATACTACATTTTTTATATTTAAGTGGTATATATTCACTGTCTCCCAATAAAAATCCAGTTTTACAATTTATATACTCTGGTACAGATATATTATAAAAAGAATAGACATTTCTCAACCACCCACCTACATGTAATAAAGCCTTATCTTGATTTTGAAAAAATTTTTTAGGAGTAAATTTTTCTACATCTATTTCTGTTGGATGATTTATATAATAAACTTTAATATTATCTATATTTAGCTTTTGCAATTCATTTTGTAATTGTTTTTGTAAATAAACTGACAATACAATTAAACCTTTACAATAACTCAATGATTCTATAAACTCCTTGCATTGTAATAATTGATGACAATTATAATTGCTAAATGTTGTATCAAATGTATGATGAATAAACCCAACCCAATTTTGTTTATAAGGAATAATATTTACATGTTTGTTAAATTCATTGTTCCAATGAAATGTTTTATCTATATATAAATCTAATAATAAATCCGATTCATCTTTATTCATATTTCTTATATTATCATATACATATTGCCAACCAGATCTATGTACACCAGAATGATCAACTTGATCAATATAGTTTATATTAAATAAACCATTAGGATTAGAAGGTAGTGAATAATCAGGTTTATTTACCCAATCATTTATAATCCATTTCCATTCGTTTGTAAAATCATAATTTTGATCTGAAAACATTTTTTCACATAAGCCCCAGTTATATTCAGAATTTACAATACCTATCAAATTATAACAAACGATATTGGTAATAATATTTTGTAAATTTGAGTCAGTAATCCCTTGCCAACCTGGTTCTGTATACCCACGATTTTTACAGAAAATAATAACTGAATTATATGTTTTGGTAATAATTTCATCTACATTATTTTGATTAGACGCACGAGTTTTTGATTCGGTAGTTAATATATCTATAAATTTTGGTATGTTATTGGAAAACATCTTAAACCACGTTGTATTAATATATAATAATCGTATATAAATATTTTTGTCTAATTTTGTATTTAATTTAGTTACTAAATTTATAAGAATTCCTTCATCTAAATCAATTGGTATAATTTTTTCATTTACTGGTAATTGGTAACTATATTCCCATCCTATATCTAATAATAGATTGTGAATTTTTCTTGTAGTATAAATTGGGATAAATGGAACATTGTTGTAAATTGAAAATAAAACAGAGTGAAATCTCATACACATCGATACATCTACATATTTCATAATGTTTTGTAATTCAATTTCGGATAAAGTTACATCTATATTTGTTATATGCTCCAAGTTCGTAGGACTTGTATTTTTTATTATATCCTGATTGATTATCATATCGTTTTCATACGAGTTATCCTTGTTTGTATTAAAAGGTAATAACATTATATGGTAATTTTCATCTATCGCCCATTCTATAAATTTACACAAGTTTGTAATAATAGTATTATATTCTATTTCATAATTTTTATTGTGTATGTGCCTAGATAAAAATAAACACATTATCTTAGATAATTTTTTCTCTTTTTGAAGCTTTTTTAAAAGCTTATTTTGATTTTTTTCGTCTTCTTCGATAAACACATCGGTGCTTGTAAATGTCTCTTCTTTGGCATTATAATACTCGGATAAGACATATGATAAATCTGGTATATAAAAAATACGATCTTTATCGAAATATTTTTTGAAAATATCCAAGTCTTGCATTGTTCGTAAAAATATATAGTCGATAATATTTAATAAATCACCCACAATAAGTGTTTTTGTATATGGTAACCCAACCGAAAATGCTATTATTAAATTACCACTAGTTTTGAATCGTTTGTTAATTTTATTCAAAAAATATGGATTTAAAATATCACCACCACCTATTATAATAATATCACTATCCTTAAAACTATATTCGTGGACCTTATCGCAATCGTAAAAATCAATGGTATAATCAGAATGTATATAATTCGATAAAAGTTTAGAAAAAGACTTTTTATACTGATCATCACCAAAGTTGCAATGTTCGTAATATCCAATTATTTTAAAATGTAGTTGCATATAAATAACTTTTAAAAAAATTTAATTACAAAAGATTTAAAAAAAAATAAAAAATATTAAAATAATAATAAATACAGGCCAGATGGAATCTATTATTCAAAATACAGGTAGTCAAAGATATACAGTTTTTCCTATACGTTATCCTAATTTATGGAAGTTTTATAAGCAACACTTAAGTACCTTTTGGACAGTTGAAGAAGTGAAATTAACAGATGACCTCGTGGATTGGAAGGAACGTTTAAATGAAAATGAAAGATTTTTTATTAAAAATATTTTAGCATTTTTTGCAGCAAGTGATGGTATTGTTAACGAAAATTTGGTTGTTAATTTTTACAATGAAGTGCAAATTCCAGAAGCACGTCAATTTTATGCTGTACAGATGATGTTGGAAGCAATTCATAGTGAAACATATTCTGTATTAATTGACACTTATGTTAATGATACTGAAGAAAAATCTAGATTATTTAATGCAGTTGAAACTATTCCAGCTGTTAAAAAGAAAGCAGACTGGGCTATCAAATGGATTGAAGAAGGAGCAACATTACAACAAGCAATACCAAAAGAATATATGGAAAGTTATAAATTTTTAGTTAGTGGAAATGAATGTGCAGATAATCCATTACACGATGATCATATCGAAGCTCTTAGTTATTTAACACGAGAAAGACCAAGTTTTGCACAAAGACTTTTGTCATTTATTTGTGTCGAGGGGATTTTCTTTTCTGGAAGTTTTTGTGCTATTTACTGGTTAAAAAGTCGAGGATTGTTACCAGGACTATCGACTGCTAATTCTTTTATTTCGCGTGATGAGAATCTCCACAGCACCTTTGCAATCGAGCTATATAAAATGCTAGAAACTCGTTTGGACGAAGAGGTAGTTCACAGTATTTTTAAAGAAGCTGTTGATATTGAAAAAGAATTTATTACTGAAAGTCTTCCAGTTTCATTGATTGGTATGAATTGTAATTTAATGACTCAATATATTGAAATGGTAGCTGACCGATGGCTTGTTTTACTTGATTATAATAAAATTTACAATACACAAAATCCATTTCCTTTTATGGAAATGATTAGTTTAAACGAAAAAGTCAACTTTTTTGAAAATACGGTTACAAATTATCAAAGATCAAATGTTGGAACAACAGAAGAAGATCGTAAAATTACATTTGATTCTGACGATTTTTAAAAATCATTTCAAAAGACTGAATTTATAATAACCTTTCTCCCTTCTGAGAAAGCTTAAATAGCACGAGAATATATATATTTACCAGTTTATTTTTAAAATAATGCGTTTTTAATTTAAAAATAAAAAATTATAATAGGATATAACACTTTCTCCCTATGGAATCAGAAATAACAGATCCAAATTGTATTGTTAAAGCATTTCAAAATAATAATATTAGTATCATAAAAGACGAAGATAATAAATATTATTTTAGAGGAAGTGATGTTGCAAAAGCATTGGAAATTACGAATATTAGATCATCTATACAAAATTTTACAAGTAAAGAAAAGGGTGTACGTAAAGTGGACACCCTTGGAGGTCCACAAGATATTATATTTTTAAGTTCACATGGAGTATATAGGTTGCTTTACAGTAGTAAAAAGAAAATAGCAGAAAATTTTAGAGAGTGGGTAGGAGATATATTAGATGATATAATTTTTAATCAATCAAAAGAATTACAAAAACAATTAGAAAATCAAAGATTACTCTTAGAAGAGCAAAAACATTTAACAAAACGCGAAGTTGAAATGACATTAAAAAATAGTTTCAATAAAAGATGTTTGGTATATTTAATAAAAATAATATTAAACGATGAAATTATATATAAATTTGGTTATACAGATGATATAGTAACAAGATTAAGAGCTCATAAAAATCAAATTAGTGAAGATATAGAACTGGTATATTGTATTGAAAGTAAAGATAATAAAATGTTGGAACGATTATTAATAGATTATTTAGAACAATATAAATTTAGAATAAAAAGAACAATTAATGACAAACAACAAACAGAATTATTAAAAGTAAATGATATACAGATGATTAAAAATAAATTAATAGAATTAAATAAAGATTTAGAAAATGAAAAACTTTTAATTATAAAATTAAAAAATAAAATTATAGATTTAGAAAATGAAAATGTACAATTAAAACAACAACTATTAGAAGAAGAGTCCCAAAAGATAAATGATTTAAAAAATAAAATAGAAAATTTAGAAAAAACAATATTGGATTATAAATTAGACGACAACAAAATCAAACCATTTATTGAAAACGAAGATACAATTGAAGATAGAATATATAAAAAACGACAAGTTGATAAAATAGATCCTACAACATTACAAATAATAGAAACTTATGAATGTATTAATTCCATCATAATAAAAAATTCAGAGCTTAGTTACAATGGAATATATAGAAGTATAAAAAAAAACAATGTATATAAAGATTTTAGATGGAATTATAATGGTGAAAAAATAAATCCAACAAACAAAATACTTACAGATGGTAATAAAATAGAAAAAGTAATCGAATTAGACAAAAATAAAAAATTTGTAAAAATATATCCGACAAAATCCGAATTATGTAAACTTTTACATATAGGACTTGTTAAATTAAATAGATATATCGAAGAAGAAAAAATATTAAACGAGTTTTATTATGTAAATGAATCATCTTATAATGGAGATATACCATACGAATTTGTTAATTATGAAATTCATAATAGTAAACAGATAAGAGAAACAAATACTGAAACAAATGAAATTATAATTTATCAAACTATGAAAGAATTATATGAAAAACGCGGTATATCTCGTTGTACACTAAGAAAATGTATAAAAAATAATAGAGTATGTGATAAATATAAATGGGAATATGTAAATGATACTCATAATAAAAATAATAGTAAACGAGTTAAAGAAACAAATACTGAAACAAATGAAATTAGTGTATATGATAGTATGAAATTAGTGTATTCGAAATTAAATATTACTCTTGCAAAATTAAGATCTATTATTAATAATAAAGAAGTAATAAACGATTGCAAGTATGAATTTTTAAGTTGATATGTAATGTATCGGTTTAAAAATTGATTGAATTGTTTAATTTTTTTTTATTATTAATATAATAATAACAAAAATGTTGCAAATAAATTCTTCGGAATTTGTACAATATATGGCATTTAATTTTAAAATATTGTTAATGATTTTTGTTACTTTTATTATATGGTCTATATTTGTATCAAGTATAAAGTCTATAAAAACGGCAATAACAGGTGATATTGTATACGAACCAATTAGACTTAATGGTATGAATATGATGTGTGAATGTATTAGCAATGACTGTTCTTGTAGATCTATAGAAACTTTTGGAAGTGTGTCTAAAGATCAAGAAAATTTTAGCAATGATGATATGTATTCTTATAAAAAGAGTGCTTCGTCTAGTTATCAATCTATACCATTAACAGCAAAAGATGATGAAAATTTATTTTTTGGTAAAGCAAATCGTTTTATAACGATAGAAAATGATCCAGTTTTCCGTGGTAAAAGTAAAATTGTATTTCGTTTAGAGATTTTCTGTAATTTATTTGTACTTAACGGAAATGTTTTTGATCAAAGAAAAAATACACAAGCGTATAGTGTGTATTTGGTTAATAGTAAAACTGGAGCTCAAAAGTTTATAGATAATTTGGTAAAAGAAAATGATGGAATGTACAAATTGAAATATAAAACATTAGAAGATGTTGAAGAATTAGCATCTTATGATCAAATTAATATTATATATAGTTTAGAACAAGCTGAACAATTGTTATTATATGGAAAATTTAATTAAATTTTTAACAAATCAAAATGATAAATTTAATTAAATTTAGTAAACACCTGGGAAATTTAGTAAACATCTGGGTTATATCTAATATTATCATATTCGTAAATTTTAACAGTAAATGTATTATTTAATACGTCAATAAAAATTTGCTCACCGTCAAAAATTTCATTATCACCTCTGGATTTATAAGGTATTTTTAGATGATTTCTGGTTTCATCAATGATATAGTATTCAAATTTATCTAATTTTCTTGGATATTTTGGTCTACCATAAAGAGGATATCTTTCTTGATCATTGTAAACAAATCCTATTTGTTGATAATCATTATATTGATTTGGTGAATGTAAACCTAATCGGCCACCTGGATAACTTCTTTCTGGTGGTATGACTGGATTGTATATTCTATTTAATAAAAGATCTTCATTTTTAGTTATTTCATTACGATATCCGATTTGCGATTGTAACATACTTATTTTAGTATTAAGATTATTTAAATTTTGTTCAGATTGTTTTAATTCAGATTCTTCTTTATATTGATAATAGGTTATGTATAAAAAATAAGTTAATATACAAATGATTAATACCAGATATAAAGTAAATTCTGAACGCTTAAAACAGATATTATTTACTCCATCCATACTATATATCTATAAATAAATTTTTTAAAAAATAATTGAATTCCTTAAAGTAATATAGTAAATTTAAAGCCAACCCTGGAAGAATTTGCATTATGACTAATTACGAATACGATTTGCATACAAATTATAACTTGATATTGGATAAAAAAAAATATACTGGAAAGGGGTTAAGTGGACTTGTAAATTTAGGTAACAAATGTTATATGAATTCTATTTTGCAATGTTTAAGTAATACGTTGAAATTAACAGATTATTTTTTGTCTGCTAAATATCGTAAAGATGATCCGGATCAATTAAATAAACGTAAAAAAGAATATTATATAGTGTTAAGTTACTTAAATTTACTTATAAATATATGGGATACAAATCAAGTATTAAAACCTAAATCGTTTGTTGAAAATATGAGTAAATTTATCAAAAAGTATTTTACTTTAGAACAACAAGATTCACATGAATGTTTAATGTATACGTTGGATTATTTACATATTGGATTATGTTATGAGATTGAAGTGGATATTCAAGGTACTGTTAAAAATGAGAATGACAATTTAGTTAAACAATCACTTGAACAATGGAAAACTTTTTATGAAAAACGCTATTCTTTTATAATAGAAATATTTAATGGAATGTTTTATAATAGGATTACTTGTAATAACTGTAATAAAGATGAAAATGTCTTTGAACCATTTAATTGTATTAGTTTGAATATTGATGATAATTTTTTAAATTTAGAAAATTGTTTAGATGATTATTTTTTCAAAGCTGAAAATATTCAAACTTGGAATTGTGAATCTTGTAATAAACAATCGACAGGATGTTCTAAACAAATTAAAGCATGGTCATTTCCTGATTATTTGATAATTCACTTTAAAAGATTTAAAAATAATGGCGAAAAAATTACTAAAAATATAGATTTCCCAAAAGATGATTTAGATTTAACAAAATATATAGCTCCACAAAAAGCCGACGCTAATAATTATGTATATTCATTATATGCTATTAATTACCATTCTGGAAATTCATCATCTGGTCATTACTGGTCTGTTTGTAAAAATTTAAATAACAATTGGTATCTATATAACGATAGTGATATAACTAAATTTACCAATCAAAGTATTTTATCTAAAGATGCATATATTTTGTTTTATCATCGTAAATATATAGGTAATGATGAAGATGTTGATAGAAAAAAATAAACTTATATAATAGATTATATATTTAAAAAAAATATATATACTATCTATATAATAATGAATAGTATACATACTTTACAAGATACTGTATTTCAAAAAATGTTTTTGCCAAGTTTTTCTAGTATTAAACAATTACGCGAATATTGTTGGCAACTTGGTAATAGATATAAACTTGGTAAAGATATTGATTATAATTTAATTGAAAATCCAAAGACTAAAAATGTATGTTTTAGGAATAGGAAATATTATTTTAAACGATTTTTAGAACTAACTGGTTATGATGTTTCTGATACTAAAACTGATTTTATAAATATATACTTGGAATTAAAAATGATGTCTACGAATTTGGAATATAATAAAAATCCAAAGTATATATCTCCAAAACCAATAGAACCTGAAAATATAACACGAATAACAATGACAGAAGAATTGTTAGAAATTTGTAAATACAATGCATCATTTGAATTAAGAGAATTTTTGATAAAAAATGGTTTAGATATTAATCAAAAAGAAAAACTTAAAAAATTATCTGAATTAAAACAAGAAATAATAATGGATACTGCAACAATCAAGATACCACGTTTTTGATTTGTTATTTTATATAAGATTAGTATTTTATATAAGATTATTTTATAAAGACACGTATCCAATGTTAAGAGCACCATTTAATGATGCAGAAATAGAACAGTTTTGAATAATTGTTTTAAAAGATCCTGATGTAATATCATCTATATAAACATGTGGTAATCCAGTTGAACCGGTATATCCAACAATATTAGCTAAAATAACAGAATCAATTGTAATATTAGAATTTGTTACTATAAACGATTGAACACTTTGTGCATCAGTTGCTACTGATACAGTTCTAATTGAACCGCACTGTGAATTTAAGCTGTACCTTGAGTTACTGATGATTTATCTATAATAGCTAATGTTCCAGTGCTAAAAGAACCGGCAAATTGATTTGTTCTACTTGATTAAGACATTTTATTTTATATTATTAAGCAAGATTTTTTTTTACAATTTAGTTTTTTGTAATAATATCATCAATATGGTTATTGTCAAAATTATTACTTGTGACAAATAATTTAATATAATAGTAGAATTGAAAGCAGTTAATTACAAAAAGTAATATTAATATTGCCATAATTGTATATAAATATGGTTGAATATTTTTAAAGGCTATGTCTGTTATGTTATTTATAATAGATGCTAGACGTTTTTTATTCTTTTCTTTTTCACACTCTTTAAAAATTAAACTTATAGTTTCAGTTGTTAAATCTCCAACTATAGTCATATTGTTATTGGAATAGATTAAAAAATTAGCATTTTAACTAAAAATAATTTTTAAAGATTTATAAATGTGTGTTCATAATAATGAATTTTTTTATAAAGACAATATAAAATAAATGTCAAACGTTGATAATCCAGCCGTTATTACTTTAAATGAAAAAAATACTGTTGAAATTTTATCAAAATATGTAGAAGTTGCTCAACAAAAAGGTGCATATTTTCTTCAGGAAGCCGAAGTTTTGAAACGTGCATGTGATGTATTATTTCATAATATCGTAGATAAAGAAGTTAATACAAATACGGCAAAACAATTGTTAATTCAAGGTGTTGTTAAAGGACAACAGCATGGAGCATATACTTTAAATGATGCTAGTTTATTGCACAAAGCTATTACCTTTGTTTCTAGTTCTTTACAACAAGCTTCCCAACCACAAGCTTCCCAACCACAAGCTTCCCAACCACAAGCTTCCCAACCACAAGCTTCCCAACCACAAGCTTCCCAACCACAAGAAGATGATTTATCTGATTTAGCAGAACCAATTCCTTTAAAACCAAAAGAAGTTTAAAATACGATACAATTTTTTATTTAAATACGATACAATTTTTTATTTAAATACGATACAATTTTTTATTTAAATATATGGATTGTTAATTAACAAAATATGAATATTTATTTATATCTTAGTGATATATACACTATGAAAAAGGAAAGTTTAATTGGAATTATTTTATTTTCTAGTTTTTTATACGGTATTAATAATATTTTAAAAATTACTTTTAATGATATAAAGGAAAAGGAAAAGGAAAAGGAAAAGGAAAAGGAAAAGGAAAAGGAAAAGGAAAATGAAAATGAAAATGAAAAGGAAAAGGAAAAGGAAAATGAAAAGGAAAATGAAAATGAAAAGGAAAAGGAAAATGAAAATGAAAAGGAAAATGACACAAAGTCTAATGATTTAAACGTAGATATACTTATGGAAGAAATTAATACAATTGAAAAAAATAATAATATGAATGACGATGATGATGAAACTATTGATATTTTGGGATCTAGTATGCTTAGAACTATAGAAAATGATATAGTTATGATTAATAAAATGATTGAAAAAAAACAATATTTGATTCAATTAAATAATAAATTAATGGATATAAAAACAAGATTGACAAATTTAAAAAATGGGATGGTTGTTTAATGTGTAGATTAAGGTAAATTTTTACATTACCTTAACACGATAACTCCCATTGTAATTATTTCCAGTTTTGTTTAATAAAATTCCAGAATTTAAAGGCCAAGTTACATTTAAAAATACATTAGTGTTGTATCCTGGTGATGCAACTGTTCTGACAATATGTGCTTGTTGTGTACTTTCGCTTTTAGTTACATGAAAAATACCAGATGGTCCGTTTAAAATAGAATTGCTAACTGTGATAACGTAACTACCTTTTACATAATTTGATATAATGGTAGTATTAGTATTTGATAAGGTAATATTAGATATAACAATATCTAAATTATCAACGTAACGTTTAGTTGCAGCATCTTGGTTATTAATTGGGTTAGCAACATTTATAATATTTTGTTCTACTCCATTTAACCCCATCATATTTACAGAACTAGTTACAATGTTAGTATTTGCTACTGTGGAATTTGTGACTAGTATATTTTGTACTTGTCCTCCATCTATAAATACATTACCTTCTAAACACACAGACATTGTGTTAATCTTTAAATTAAACATTAAAATATTTTTTTAATTTACACGAATGAATAAACGTGTTTTCTATAATAAAAAAATGAAAAATATTTACAATATTGTATATTGTATATTATTTTACTATGTCTTTTATCAATAAAAGTGTTACGTATTCGCAAATTTCTGTATTAAAACAAAATATTTTATCACCATTGTTAAAAATGTATAATGATCATTTATTAAACGTAAAATTAAGTAATAAGACATTTGATAAAGATATTAATACTGGGTTATCTTTTGATTATATTATACCAAATAATAACAAAAAATATTATTTGTTAATTACAAAAAAATCATATTTGGAATCTGATACCTATAATTCTTCCAATGAAGAATTCGTTAGACGTAATAATAATAATAATAATAATAATAATAATAATTATAATATTTTATATTTTTTCCCAGATGAAAATACGAATGAAAATACTAATCAAAATACGAATGAAACGAATACAATAGGTGATTTTTTCCTAGAAATTGATAATTTATTTAACGATGATTTTTTATTAGAAGGATACTTATATAAGGGAAGTGATAATAATTATGAATATTTGTTGACTGATATCTTGTTAAAAAATAAATCTATTCTAAATATGTCTTATGAATTAAGATATGTTGTGTTAAATGAACTTGTATTTTCAATTACACGAGAAAAATTAAAGGCTTTAAATAATCATATGAGTATTAACGTTCATCCGATTTTCACTGATCAAAATCAGAATTTGATAAAAGTATTTAGACATAATTTTATTTATAAAAACGAAATACATTATTTAGAACGTATAAAAGATTTTGAAAAAACTCGTTTTATTGGAATAATTGATAAACAGGATTCTGAAAAATATATAGAAATAGGAAAATATACAGATGTTTATAATGTATATAATAAAAACAGTAATAATTTTGAAGGAATTCTTTATATCAAAGGAATTTTACAATCTGTAAGAATGAAACAAATATTTAAGACGAATGATTGTAAACGTATTTTATTAAACTGTACATTTAATATTAATTTTAAAAAATGGCAACCAATTTTTTCGAATTAAATTTAAAGATAATCTATTATATGTATTTAAAATGGATAATATTGTAACAATAGTATTAGGTATATTGTTGACAACTAGTGAAATTTTACCTTATATAAAACAAATTAAAAGTAATGGTATACTTGAATTTTTTACAAATACTATTGTGGAAATTGTTAGATTTAAATTAAATTCTTTACATATTCCAGATAATTCTCATGAAACACGACCACTTTTAGAAAATGATACGTACACTGACACGTATTCAAATTATACTATAGATCAAAACTTGAACTTTAGTTCAAATTTAAATGAAAATCTAAAATCAAATGATGATATAAATATTAATATAAATTCTGAAAATGTATTATTAAAATTCAATACGTCTAATGTGCAAATTTCATTTGATGTAAATGACAAAGTAGAAATAAACAAAAATTCAGATATAATTAATTAAAAAAAATTAACAAAAATTTTTTTGTTTATAATATGTATAATGTCGAGTAACAAAGCCAGAGACTTTAATAGAACACGGGATGATTCTTGTGCTATACAAAGACGAAATTATGATAATGATAAAAAATTAAAATTTATGACTACGAATCACGTAGATTTATTAGAAGCTAAAGAAAAATTAAATTTTTATGGTATGACTATAAGAGATCATCTTTTTGTCCCATCTGAAGAAATTGACAAAGATTCATTTTTAAGATATGGGAAAGATGGGGGAGTTATGACTAACTATAATATTAAAAATATATTTGGACAGTTGCCATTAGCAACTATGCCAGCTAAATTTCAAACTGGACATGGTAATTTAAATTACGTATCTGAAGATATGAGATTTCCACATTTACCTTCTATTAGTAATAAACAAAGTTGTAATCCAAGAGAAGCTGAATATCAACAAAGAACTTTTTATATTTTTAATGACTTGTTAGGCATTGAAGAGCCTAAACCAGTTCGTAGCATTGAAACTTCTGATTTTGGACCAAGGGGTGGTGCTAGTAGTCGATTTTTATCTAAAAATTAAAGGCTTCCTACGGCTTCTTATAAAACTTGATTTTAAGTGTTATTTTTTTTAAATTTGATATTTTTATAATATTTATTTATTATAAAATGACTACTATTTATAACACTAAATCAATTGGATCATTATTATTGATACTTAACAAAACAATTTCTGAACTACAAAAAATGTCAACGTCTTCTACAGGCTTTCACGGCAAAAATAAAAAAATCCGTTTTTTGATAAAAGAATTAAAATTGCGTGATTTGTCTCAATTACAAATGGAGAAATTTAACAAATTAATTATTCGATATGCGTGGATTTAAGTTGACTACCGTAGGTTACCGTCTTAATTTTAATACACGTTTCTATGTGATAATTGCATTCTTCGCTTTTCTAAAGTGGTGACTTTAAAGATAAAGGTATTTTGAAGACTTTTTGTTGGAGCAGTTGGTAAACTTGCATCATTTCCAAAATCAAATAAATTTCCTAAACAGTCTCTAATTGAAACTGTCATTTTAGCTAGATTAGCTTTAGGGGTTTTAAAAGTCAATACTGTATTTTCATGAATTCGTTTATCAATTTGAATGAATCCACCGGCGCTAATAGGTGCGCTTAATTGTAAAATAGCAAATGAATTAGCTATATTTTTATCATTTGATATCATTACATCTGGTAATTCGTCAATTGTCAATAATAAATAAGGTTCTTCAACTACATTATTTTGAGCTGGAATAATAGCTTGAACTAATTCGATAGATGCAATATTACGGAATTCTACGGGAAAATTTATTATATAACTATTAACATTAGGATAATTAGCACGATTTCTGTCTCTTGAGGAAATACTAAGATAATGTTCTATTTGTTCGTAAACAATATCTGGTTCTTGAGATACACTATATGATTTATTGTAATTTTCATCATATGCATTTTTAAAATTGTTTTGATCAAATTGTTTTGTATTATATTCTGAATAATTTGTTTTTACGTATCGATTATAATTTTCACCGATTCGATCTGACATAATATATATATATTAAAGATTAAAATAATTTTAATAAAGGCACGCCTAAAATAAAATATAATAATAGTACCTATATACTATCTAGGTACTATGAATTTAATATTATCGTGTGGTTTTGTGACATTGTTTGCTGTAGATTATTATCTTATGTATTCTAAAACTGTGAAACGCTATCCTGATTTAGATGAAAAGCAAAGAGCTCATATTTTATCGATAAAAGCATCTATAACTTTATTTTTAGTTAGTTTATATTTTAATTATAAATATGTTACTTCTAATTTTGATACTGATATGTATTTAGAAAAAATAAATGGTACAGATGCATTTATATTACAATTATCAGTATTAAATTTGATGGCGTATTTTATAACTGATTGTATAGTAGGATATAATAAATATCACAAATACATGTGTAATTTAACTGGATACTTTCATCATATTGTATATATTATTGTTAGTATTGTATCATTTAGAATAAATGCTGTAGGATTATATATATTGTACTTAATAGAAGAATTACCTACAATTTTTCTAAGTACTGGAAGTTACAATCAACTTTTACGTAAAGATTATACATTTGGGTTAACGTTTTTTTTAACAAGAATAATTTATCACGTATTTTTAACATGGAGATTTAAAAGTAATTTTATGTTTGCAATAATGGGTGTATTGTCTTTGTCAGTTCATTCTTATTGGTTTAAAAATTGGTGTTCTAAATATTTGTGTTTATATATAAAAAAAAACAAAATTAAAACAATTTAATTTTACTTTTACTTTTTTTTGCATACTTTTTTTTTGCATACTTTTTTTCTAAAAAAGTATGAATGAAAGTTTCTTGATTTCTGTATTTTATAAACTAACAATTTTTAATTTGAAATTTGTTGTACCACCTATACCATTTGGATAAGGTCTATACATTATTTGCGGCAATCCATTTTGTGGCCATTGCATATCTAATTGATCATTGTAAACTCCTTTTACAGACATAATTCTGATAGAAGTACCATGAATACTTGCAGAATCTACTCTTCCTATTGTAAAAATAGCGTGTGCTCTACTATTATCTTCTAATGGCTTGACAAAAATCATATATACACCATATGTGTTTGGAAAATCTGTAATAGTGACAGGCGTTGTAGAATTATTATTTAAATTAACAACTGTTGTAATATCCGCAGGAGCACCATTTATATTATTAACTGTTAAATCATTGGCAACTAAATCGTTTATATGCAAATCAGAATAATGAACAAATGATGTATTTGTAGCAGGATCGAGATTACTACAAACAAATGCAAATTCGTCTAATGTTTCATCCCAAATCATCATAACAAATTCACACGGATATAAAGAATACGTTGAAGTATTATCTGGTATAGTTGAAAAATCCATTCCTTCATCAGGAGTTGGATTAGATAACAAAGTTTCTTGATCAAGTGTACTATAAATAGTTGCTATACGTGTACTTCCAATATAACTTTTAATTCTTCTTACTTGATCTTGACCAGTACCACCTGTAATTTTTACCCACCATCCAGAATAATAATCATCTACATTGCTTGCACTAGAACTTAAATGGATTGCTGTAAGAGTATTATTACCATTTTGTACTACACCACTGTGATCTGGAACATCTGCAACTACATCTCCTTGAGCACTATCATTTGCTGATTGGTAACGTTTAACTCCTAACCCACCATTACCAGTTCCAGATGGCGCATTATTTACAATTACAATATTATCATCAATTGTTACAACAGTCGATTCTATAGTTGTAGTAGTTCCTTTAACATCTAAATGACCATGAATTGTAGTTGTACTATTTGTTGTACCTATATGTACTGGGATATTAGAAGTTTGTCTAGCAATTTGAATACCGTTTGTTACATCAACACTTTCAATTTGGACACCACTATTACCATCTAAAATAATTCCACCGACACTTGTAGATATAGTAACCGCATTGTTACTAGTACCAGATGATGCAATATTTACTTTAGAATTAGTATTACCAGTAACATTAATATTTAAATCTTGACCATCTGCAGTAGTACTATTTGTAAATGTACTCGATGCAGCATTAGTAGTAATTACAGTTGAACCACCATTTTGCGTTGTACTTTCTAAACCACCCATTCCTGTATAAATGCTTACTTTTCCACTAGATAACAAAGGTTGTTCGATTGATATATTACCAGTAATTGAAGTAGTTTTAATTTGTAGGGCAGTATTTAAGACATTTGTACCTGAACTTTTTAATATTAGACTAGAATCTGTAAATTTATCAACACCAATTACCATGTTTTGATTATAACCAGAACTATCTACAATATAAGATGATCCAGCACCTCTAGATGTCATTGATATTTGTCCAGATGTATTTGTTATAACTGTATAACCTCCCGATCCAGTAAGGTGAGAAATAGAACCATCTCCTAATCCATCTGAATTTGATATTTGAATACTACCATTTGTATGGTGTGTATTAATATAAAGAGCTGTTCGAGTTGTATTATTGCCTTCGCTAATAATTTTTAATTGGGAATCAGTATAACCATTGAGATTTATTGATAAATCTTGATTTGCCGATTGGGTGTTTACATTAAACGACCCAGTACCATTATTTGCTGTAATTACTACATTCCCATTAGACGTTGTTTCTGTTATACCACCAGAACCAGAAACAATTGAAATTCCACCATTATTTATACCAGATAATAATGAAATTCCACCATTTACGTCAGATGCAACAATATCAACTGCACGTGAGGAATTTAATCCACCGTATAATTGCAAACTTGCAATTTCAGAAACAACGCTAACATTTTTAGTTATGCTTTTAATATTAACAACCTCATTTACTTGAACAGTAGCTGTATTTGCACCTGTTACTGTAAAAGATCCATAGTCTGTATCAATATGAGTTTCTGTTAAATTAGTAATTCCATATAACACATTTAAATTTTCATGTACATTCAATGTTTTTGCAATACCAACACCTCCTGCAACAATTAAAGCACCATCTGCATGTGTTGTACTATTTTCTTCTCCTTGTATGATACAACGTCTATTAATAGTTATATCGCCCCACCCGAATTGAGAGACATCACTGCCTTGTTCTAAAGTCACATCACCGTGAAATATAGTTGCTAACGGAGTTGACATATTACTTTTACTTTAGGTATTTTTATAAAAATTTGGACGAATTTTAATTTTTACGGTATGTTGCATTCTAAATTTAATGTTTTTAACTTATCACTTTTTACATTTATAACTGAACATAATTGACCACATCTTTCAGATGGACAATAATATTCTTGATTATAAATTGGATTTGTGTAATCTTTGAAAAAATTATATCTATTTAAATATGGTTCTAGTAATATATATCCTTTCGGAATTAGATTTTTAGATAAAAACGTAGATTTATATGTTGTATTAATTACAAAACCGGAATTGTTTACAAAACCAGTTTTAGTAAAATCACGTAATACACCTGCGTGTGATACTATAAATATATTTAAATCATCTACTGGTTCTACTACAAGTGGTAGATAGTACGTAGCGAACCATTTAAAAAATAATTTAATATCACCTGGTTGTAATCTTGGTTCAGGAAATGCTTCTACAAATGAAAAATCAAAAAAATTTAATATACCTAATTTAGCCAAGTAATCTTTTTGTTCTTGTAAAGATTTCATAGCATATCCAGGTGAAGTATTAATTTTTTCTATACTGGTTTCTGAAAATTTATCAGAACTTCCTTCATCTAGTTCTCTTAAAAATGGTAATACGTATATTTTATTTGGTGGATTGATCCATTTTCGCGACATGTAATATGCTGTTTCCATTGCTCTAATTAACGGGGAACATCCTATAATATGTATTTTATCAATATTAAAATCGGTACCTTGTCGTCTAACGACGTCGTCGATATCGGTACCTTGCCGTACACGTGGGTTCTCCATCTGTAAGGTAAATCTACCTTTTGTTACCGAACCTGTGGGTTCTCCATCTGTAATGTCCGTCTGTGAAGTAGATTTACCCAAAGATTTTAATACTTTATTAATAATACAACCATTATGAATTGATGCATCAACACCAAGATGAGTTAGAACAGGGTCATTTAATGGTTTAATATTTGAATTAAACACGGTTTTAATTTGATCTGGAGATTTTAACAAGTTTTTAGCATCAGAACGTTTAATAATATCAGATTGAAGTAAATGACCAATAGAATTACTACAAGAATATCCGTGTCTAACAAATATAAATTTGGGCATATATAATAACTTTTAAAATAATCTTTTAAAAAAGTTTAAGTACAGTTTAAAAAAATGAAATATATTAATACTAATACTATATAAATGGAAGTTTATTACAAATCAAATTATATAAAGGTTCCGGAAAATTTTTACAAGTCGGATATAGATATTCAAATTATAGAATGGTGGGCTCAAGATGAATATGATGAAAGTAATGATGATGATACAAGTTGTGATTCGAATATTTCAAATGTTAAAAACAAAGATGTATATACTATTAGATGTTTTGGCGTAACAAAGACTGGTGTATCAGTAACGTGTAAAATAACTGGATTTACTCCTTTTTATTATATAAAAGTGCCAAATAATTTTAACAGAGTTCAGTTACAGCATTTTTTAAATTACATTGAATCTAGTTATGCATTACGTGATTTTACTAATCCGTTAGCTAGGGAAAATGGTAAACATAAATCTAGAGTTGTTGAAAAAAAAGATTTATTTGGATTTAAAAATGGGACCCAATATAAATTTGTACAATTAGTTTTTAATAACTATTCTGCTTTAATGAAAAGTAGATATTTATTTAAAAAAGCAACGACAATTCCGAATGTAACAAATAAACCAACTAAATTTAAATTATACGAAAGTAATTTTGAACCATTTATGAGATATTGTCATATAAAAGATATTTTGATGGCAGGTTGGATAAAAATTCCAAAGGGAAAATATAGTATAACTAGAGATTCAGCTACAACTCAAGTTGAAGTTAGTATTGATAGAAGATTAGTTATTTCATCACGACAAGTTCAAGATATAGGTAATTTTTTACAGGCCTCTTGGGATATTGAAGTATATAGTCACGATAGAACATTTCCTGATCCAGAATTTAAAATAAAGTCACCCGACGGTGGTGGGGGTATTATTTATCCAAATGAAATATTTCAAATTGCTACAACGTATAGATATACAAATGAAACGGAGACTCTTGTAAAACATTTACTTACATTAAAACGGTGTAGTAAAATAAATGATCCTAATGTAATTGTAGAAGAATGTAAAAATGAAAAAGAATTAATTCAACGTTGGGTAGAAATTGTTTCACTTATGGATCCTGATATTTTTTATACTTATAATGGTGATTCATTTGATTGTATGTATTTAATAGAAAGAGCTGTTTTATGTGGTTTAGCCCATAAAAAAAAGAGTGGTTCTAAAACAGTTTATTCAGGAGACTTACTAAAAAAATTAAGTAGATTAACAGAAAAACAAGCAGAAATGAAACGTGAATATTTTAGTTCTAGTGCATATGGTGATAGTGAATTTAATAGGATTTATATTCCTGGTCGTTTGAATTATGATTTGTTAATTCATTATAAACGTGGAATGAAAAAATATTCGAGTTATAAATTAGATAATATAGCATCTGAAGTATTAAAAGAAAACAAAAACGATGTTAGTGCAAAAGAAATTTTTGATTACTATCAAGGAGGTGATCCTGATAAAATAAAGCAAATTGCAGAATATTGTGTGCAAGATACAGCTCTTTTACAAAAATTAGTTGATAAACAACTTATTTTAACAAATATTATGCAGTTGGCAAATGTTACATTTGTACCTATCGGATTTTTAACAACTCGTGGTCAAACAATTAAAGTATTTTCTCAAGTTTTGCGCAAAGCTAGACAAATGGATTTTCTTGTTCCTCATACAAATTTTAATGAAGATGCATACCCTATATTTCTTAAATTAAAAGAACCTCATCTATTTGAGGATAATATAATTCATGAAAAGACATATATTGAAATAGATGCTGGTAAAAGTCAAGGAAACAAAAGAATGACTATAAGTGGTAGATTATCTGAAATAGTAGATGATACAACAGTTGTTATTCTTTCAGACACTGAAATAGAAAGAGAGTTTTATAATATCAAATTCAAATATAAAAGTAACAATTATGATATTGCTAGAATGTGGTCGAATGAAGATGCTGTAGATGATAGTTTTACAGGAGCAACTGTTTTGGAACCTACTTGTGGATTTTTTAATGATAATATAGCAGTATTGGATTTTGCTAGTTTATATCCTACAATTATGATTAGTAGAAATTTATGTTATAGTGCTTTTGTAATGGATTCTAAATATTTAGATATACCTGGTGTAAATTATGAAAAGATTGCGTGGGATGACAGAGTTGAATATAAATTACGACAAAAATGCGAAGCTATCGGTAAAAGTGGTAAAAGTAAGGGGGAAGTATGTGGAAAACAAGCATATTTTGAAATAACAAACGAACTCGGAATAACTGGTTATTATTGTCGTATTCACGATCCAGAAAAGAAAACTAGATCTTCAGACGAAAAGTTTCAAAAACGTGATGTAAGTTATAATTATACAGTTGTACAACCACACAAAGATCCTAATACTGGAGAAGTAGTCAACAAAGGTGTATTACCAGCATTATTAGAAGAATTATATGCAGAACGTAAAAGAGTAAAACGAGAAATGGCACAGGCCCAAAAAGATGGGAATAAATTATTAGCCGACATCTTGGATTCTACACAATTAGCTATTAAAGTATCATTGAATTCTACTTATGGATTTTTAGGCAGAGGTCAAGGTAATTTGATTTTGAAAGAATTAGGATCTATTGTTACAGCAGTAGGTAGAATGTTAATTGAACAAAGTAAAGAATATGCAGAAGGAGATTTTTTAAATTATATACGAGAAAATAATTTGCTTGTACAAAAATTAAAAAAAAAAGTATTAGAGTTAACAGAAGAAGAAAAAACAAAAGTTCTAAAACGTTTTTGTGTATAAAAAAACAAAAGTTCTAAAACGTTTTTGTGTATAAAAAAGTAATTTACGTATAAAAAAAGTAATTTATATATAATTGGTTTATATATATATGTTGGAGAACAAAACCCATGATAAAGTTTTAAGTTTTTTACCATTTGATGTAATTTACAAGATATATTTTTACATTGATGATTATTGTACAGCAAATAATTTTTTATTATTATGTAAGGATTTCTATAATAATTTTATGAAAAACAAGGCGCGTCATTACAAATTTAATATTTTATATGAAAGTTTGTTTTCATTTTTAATGCTATTACCAGAAACATTTGATACAAATAAGAATATAGGAGATTTAACATTTTTTGAATTGTTAATGTGCCAATCGCAAAATTATCATGATAAAGTAATGTTGAGAAAAGATATTTGTTTTATTTATAATTTGTATAAAAATTTTTTTATGTATTATTTTGCAAATGATACTGATAAAAATACTATAACAATTGCCAATAATCTATCTTCTATTATTATTTTACAAGGTCCTTTATTTATAAATAATTTAGTTAAACTTGAGTGTAGTGGCAACATAGTATCTATTAAATCAAAATTTAAAAATCGTTCTGAAATGTTTGGATATATTTTAGAACATATCGTTTGTTATAATTTTAAATTGCGTAAATATCAAATAGGGTTAGCTATATAGATTAAAGTGGAATCTAAAAAATAAAATCTGTTTTAATATTATATTTCTTAAATTACATTTATATGCCAGAATTAATTAATACAGTATATGATACTTCAGCGAGTATTGGGAGAACATTTAGTTATATAAAATTTACAAGTGTTATTATAATTGCATGTATTGTGTCTATTATAGGTTCAAGTATTATAATTAAAAATAAAGATACTAGTGATAAAAATAAAAATAAAAATATGTATATTGGAAGTGGGTTTTTAGTATTTGGTAGTTTTATTACAATAATTGCATCTATATTTACATATTTAACAACAAGTTTTAAACCATTTGCTGCATTACAAGGAGCTTCTGATGTTGTTACTCTTACTAAAAATGTTTTTTAAATCTATTTTCAAGTAAAAAATTTGTTTCTAAAATAGTTTTTTTGATTAGAAATATGATTCGTAAGTTTTTGTACTTTATATTCATCTAAATCGTAAATTAAATTATTATATATAGTTTTATCAACTCTTACTCTTCTATTTGTAATTGGATTTTTTATATAGATCATAGAATTAATTATAATAGTTTCACGGTTACACAGAATATTATAATAATATAGATTTGTTCTTTTTAACATTTGTTTAAATTGAGTGTAATTATGTGAAATAAGATCATCTTTCCAAAAATATCTTTTTATATTACATATTTCAATAAGATAATTTTCATTACAGTCATAACAGCATAAATTCAATACTGTATTACTTAGATTTAATGCTTTATATCCTAATATTTTTTTAATAACAGGTATTGATGTTACATAATTTGAAATTGTACACATTTGATTAAAAGTCATTGGTATATAATTTTTATAATGAAATTTGTACAACACACTATGATAATAATGTATTTTTAAATTATCAATATTAGCTATATCATTTTGTTCTAAAAAGTTAAAACGATAATTAAAATCACAATAGTTAGAATCTGTATAATATTCAAGTTTTAAAAAATTGTAAAATGTTAATAATAGTAATTTATTTGGAAATATATCTATATTGCAAAAGTTATTATTTATATAATAAGTAAAAATAATGTCAAATAATGAATTGGTAATATGATATGATGATATTGGTGGAATAAATGATATATCTCTGTATTTATTAAAATTAGTGATGTAAAATTGCAAAGTTCTCTTTTTGTGTAAAAAATGGTAATCTTTATAAAACATTCGTTTATATTGATATAAATGACGACTTAAATATGTATTTAACCAATTATGAAAATAATTACAATTTGTAAAATCGCATTGTAATTTCAATTGGTATGATAACAAATCATATTGTATAAGTGTAATATTGTAAAATATTATCTTATTAATTCTTCTAAACTTGCATATATCAACTATATTCATAAATTGACATATTTTATAAATGATATCCAACGGTACCTTACTGATGACGAACTCATCAGTTCGGCAAATTTTATCTGTTTTATTCATAATTAAATTAAAACATTCTTTAATTTAATTCATTTTTTAAGAAAAATAAAAGTTGGACAATGAAAAAGGTAACCTACGGCTTTTTACAGTTAGTAATGAATTTTTCTTCCATGACAATCGATTTTTTGAATGTATTTTTCAAACCATATATTAATTATTCTTGGTTGTTCGAACGGTGAAAGATTATTATTAGTAGGATATTTGTAATTGTATCGTATCATATACCCTACACTTTCAATATAATCTTTTAATTCTTCGAATTGTTTTTCTGATATTTGTTCAGGAGTTATTTGATTTCCGTATAAATGTTTTGCTCCAGCTATTAAGAAACTCATTAATAATTGAAACATTACAACTTGGTTTACAACTACTGTTTCTGGTAACATTAAGGTATATGTACACGGAGGCTTTGGTGGTTTTGAAAAAATTATATCTATTAAAGATTTTATATCTTGACTTTGAATTGTGTCCATTACTATATACAATTAAAAAAAAAAATTATAAATCATCTATTAAACAATCTTCTTCTAAGTCATCGTCTAAATTTTCAATAGATAATATATCATCTAAATACAATTGTCTACATAATTTTTTTTTATTATCAGTATCGCTATTCAAAAATTTTGTTTTATATAAAGTATCATTTAAAAAACGATTTTCGAAATTATTAATAAAAATATCTAAACTAGTTAAAATATTTTCTAAATAAGAGTTATCTTGATAAATAATAGTAGTTCGTATTTGTGATTTGTATTTTTCTATTAGTTTAGCCATAGGTATATTTAATAGATACATATACAAATGTATTTGTGTTTTTTCATAATCACGTAAAGTAGAAAAAAATCCACGCATTCTGTTTTTAATTTCGACAATATAACTACGTTCAGGATGTTCTTTATCTATATAAATACCATCAAGTCGTCCACCGATACACCATTCAAATTGTGTTGATAATTTGATTTGACGTTTGTAAAATTTTTGAGATGTATCTAATTTAACACCTGATTTTTGTTCATATATTTCTATAGCAGAATCTTCTCGTAATGTTCCGTGAGTTTTGTTAATAAAACTAGTAGTTTCACGTTGTAATACAGCTAGTTTATCTTTTTCTAAATTCATATTTTCTAGAATTGTCGTGATATTTTTTTGTTTATCTTCTGTTTCTACAACTGCAGATTGTAACAATTGAACATTTTCCTCACCGATTGATTTAATTAATCTTTGTTGTTGATCTAAATCAATATTGTCAATTTTACTTTCTAAAGATTTTGATTCTTCTTTTACTTCACTAACATTTTTATCAATTTTTTCAACACGTAATTTATATTGACGTTTTGTAATTTTTTTATTGTCTAATTCGATTTGTAAATTTACACGTTGTTTTTCTAAATTTTCTAATTCTTTTTTTTGCAAATCTAATTTAGTTTTACTTTGGTTTATAATTTCAGTATAAGATTCAGGATCACAACGTTTCCACAAACGTTCAAAAGGTGTTACAAAATCATATTGGTTTTGACCTATATATGCTGCTATATCACTTGGATATAAGAATACTTTTTTCTTGGTTTGATCTGCTGACATTTATATTAATAAAAATATCTTTTTAAATTAAGTTTTTTATTAAGTTTTCATTTTTTGTATGTTATATATATATGTTGCAAATAAAAACTGTGATTATAAGTAAGATTTTTATAAGTTCTCAAGAAGAAAAAGAAGTAGTAGCTAGAGAGTTAGTTAATAATGGTTATAAGGTATACATGTATTTTAATCAAGATTTATTTACATTTTCTAAATTTGATTCTGAAAATGTAAGTGGATTTATAATTGAACCTAAACAGACTTTATTAGAATCATATTTTAGTTGTATAGTTGATTCTGGGTGTTCTTCAGAAGAATGTATAATTGTTGATGATAACGTGGATAATATACAAATTGCTAAAATGACAGGATGTAAGATTTGTTTTAATGGTTCACACCCCACTGAAAATGATCCAGAAAATTTAAATGCGTTAGATATAATAAAGACTATTATTTACTATCAAAACGAAAATTCTGGTATTGTAAAACGTACAATGTTTAGAAAACGTATTAATATAATAATTCCTATGATGGGAAGTGGTTTACGTTTACATAGTAAGATGAATAAAGATACACAAAAGGCTTATATGGATATTATGGGAAAACCTATGATTTCTTGGGTAATTCAAAATTTAAAAATTGATGCAAATTATATATTTATAATAAGATCTGATTCGAATATTGATAAATTATTATTGTCTCTTGTACCTAAATGTACAATTGTTAGATGCGAACATAAAACAGAAGGTCAAATAGGATCTATTTTATTAGCTGAAAAATATATAAATAATAATGATCCTTTAATTATAGCAAATGATAATCAATGGTTGGATTGGGACATTGAAAAGATGTTGAATATATTTTTATTTGAAAAAGTTGATAGTTTATTGGAATTAATTACTTTTATAAGTGACGGTAATCATAGATATAATTATGTAGAATTAGATGATAATAATAATGTCATATGTATTAAACAAAATCGTCCAATAACTCAACTAGCAATGACTGATGTTTATTTTTGGAGACGTGGTGAGGATTTCATTCGATGTGCTCATAGGATGACATCCCTTAATAAAAGAATACGAGGTGAATTTTGTACACTGTTGGTTGTAAATGAATTACTAGATGAAATACGAGATGGTGTATCTGTTGGTAAAATTACATTATCGGAATGTAAATCCTTTATAACATTGCAAGATCACAATGATATACTCCAATTCAAAAATTATTGGATTTCTCAAGTTATAAATGGCTTTGATGTTTAAAATCAAAAGCTTTTTGTTTATTCGTCAATTTTAAAGTCGCTTGGTTTAAGTGCTTTACCTCCGCATTTAATTAGTGTATTGTTTGTATGATTTATAATTTCATCTAGTAGGTTTTCACGATCTTTAAGTGCAATTTTATAGAAACCTAGAATAGGTTTAGCTAATTGTTCTATATAACAAGTTCTATTATATTTCAAGTTATTTTCGATTGCGTATTTTGGATCTTCACCTAATTCTGATTTTGGTTGTTTGCAATCATTACTTTCTATAAAAATATAGGGGATTCGATCTCCAACTTGAACTTCTTGTTTTCTTAATTTTAAGCGTTCAGCTAATTGTACGTGTACTGGTCTTGTTTTATAACTAGCTGCTAACATAGCTGATACAACAAGATCTTTTATATTAATATTGTAATTATAAATATTATCAATGTATTGTTTATACAATTCTGTACTAGTTTTTAAGGAATCGTACTCATTTTTTACAATTTCTCCTGTTGCTGTTTTATCATTTACGATAGTATCAATTATTTCTTTATAGCATTTTTTAACCATAGGGCAATAATCTCGTCTTGTTAAAGCGATACCTTTAGCATCAACTCCTTTTAATTGAAATGGATCTTTTGTATTTTCGAATTTATTAGCAATGTATCGTTTTTTGGTTAAAAGTATAAATGGATGAAATACTTTTTCAAATTCTAATTCAATAGGAGGTCGTTTAAAAATATCATTTGTTAAATTATCACCACATATTGTTGCCAATCTAAATGTATCACGTCTATTTTTTTCAAAATCTTCACGATTATATTTGAATTTTAGAAACACGCTGTCTGTATTATATGCTTGTAATTGACCAATTCCTGCTCCAAATCGTCCGATTTCAGTTTCCAAGTCATAAACATAATCATCCGTATTACCTTTATCAATAATTTTTTTAACATCATATTCGTTTTTAAAATTTGTTTTATTTATTGTATATACATCATCTGTTTCTGTATCAATAGATGCGTCAAATCCTAAATTTCTTAATGAATAATATATACGTTGAGCTTCTATTTTACTTTTAGCAGTAAAAGTATCACTGTTAATATTTACAATTTTATTAATTGTATCGTGAGTTGGTCCAAATCTTTTTGGAAAACTATGTAAAAGTGAGTCTCCTACTTTTAAATCTTTTGGTTTAATAGATTCGAGATTAAATTTTATTAACGAATGATCTTCTGTAACGTCGACACATCCAGTATGAGTTAATACTCTAAAAATCTTTTTATTACAACGATGTCTAATAACTTTTTTAATATTTACCCAACCTATATCTGTCCAGACTTGATAATCAGTTGTTGAAAATTCTTTTTCTAAACGGATTGTTTTATCAAATATTTTAAATCCAGGATATTCCTCTTTTTTACTAATATCAAAAATACTTTCAATACTTTCAATATAAACCAAACCATTTTTTTTTAAAAGTAATGGTGTATCGCCAGTTACGCTATCACCGTATACTACTTGTATATTTATATCTACTGGAATTTCCGGGTCATATTTATAAGTTTTATCTGTAACACTAATTGTATATTCTTTAATATTCCAATTATAAAGAACTCCTATTTCATTTTGCGGATATCTTTCTCTAAGAATAGAATAAATTAATTCTAAATCATTAATATTAGTGACTTTAAAACTTTTCATAATATCTTTTATAGTTCTTATATTAAATTTAAGTAATTAAATAAAATTCAATATTTTCAATTTTTAATTTACCTAAGTATTAAAAATTTTACAAACGTATTTTTGTGTTTATAAAAAATTTGGTATTCGTTTGTTTTTAGTTATTTTATTATAAGACATATGTATAAAAATATAATGGCTTCAAATTTTTCTCCGATGTATTTTGAGCAATCTATAGTGATTTTTGATACTACACAGCCGCTTAATTCTACAAGTGGTTCGTTTGTTTCATACGGAGGTGTACGTATTAACGCTGAGTATGAATCTACTGATACTAGTTCTGGTGCATTTCTTTTATCTGGTGGTATGGCTGTACAAAAAAAATTAAATGTAGGTGGTATTACTAATATCAGTAATATTACTCAAAGTGAAGGCACTGGGTCTGGTGCTCTTGTTGTAGCTGGAGGTGCGGGTATCGCTAAAAATCTTCATGTTGGTCAAGATACGTTTATTGCTGGTAATTTATATGTTAATGGGTTAACAACTTCAGTTAACAGTACTACTATTAATGTATCCGATAATACTTTTACATTAAATAGTGGACCAGCAGGTTCTAGAGATGCTGGTATTTTGATTCAAAGATATCAAACTGCTGTTGATGATGGAAGTGGTGATGTTGTTGCAGCGGCAGAACCTTATGCATTAGATTCTACATTTACTTTGGGTGGTACTAATAGTGTTCAATTTGCAACTACAGATAATACTTTGAATGTAGATACATGGTGGATTAAGGTAACATCTGGTGTTGCTACAGATCAAGTTCGAAAAATTTCAAGTGCTACAAATATTGCAGGAACGGTTACTCTTACTTTAGCAACTGTATTTACAAATGCTGTGACTACTTCAGATACATTTAAATTATATAATAGGAATTTTGTAGCTCAATATTATGATGAACCAACAGATGAATATATTCTTGGTTATGTTGCTGATGCTAGTGATATCCAGGAGCATCTTAAAGGAACTGGTTTACTTAATGTAAGAATGAAAGGTCTCTATGCTACAAATTCTACTATTACTAATTTAGAGGTAACATCTTTATCAGCTGGTAACATTGGATTGGATCAAGCTACTATTCTAAATACATTTGTTGTTACTGGTACAACTACTCTTGCTAGTTTAATGGTAAGTGGAGGATCTCAAGTAGGAGGTACTTTAACTGTAACAGGTGCTTCAGTATTTAATGCTGGTGCAACTACAGGAGCATTATTTGTTACTGGAGGATCTCTTCTTGAAGGATCACTTGGTGTTTCTGGTGCCACTCTTCTTGGGTCTGATCTTACTGTAACT
>Ga0102917_1000082_pt1 | contig 30359 bp, 29 predicted proteins | sample Colrivmet1562A02_FD_78201 | JGI IMG/M metagenome (GOLD analysis project Ga0102917, IMG submission 78201) | Estuarine microbial communities from the Columbia River estuary - metaG 1562A-02 | ecosystem: Environmental > Aquatic > Marine > Intertidal zone > Estuary | place: USA: Columbia River...
TGATCGGGGAAATGCCTTACCGGTTGGGCAATACATCCTGCTCATTGAAACCACCGACCTGAATGGACGAATGGAACGAACAAAAAAAGTAGTGGCAATTGTTGATGGATAATGGACGGGATCAGCCTAGTTCAATATCGAAATTCACCAGGTCTTTGAACTGACGAATTCGGTTCTCGATGTCGGATTTATTGATCTCTTTCAATCGAGTAGGACCGAATTTCTCCACGCAGAAACTCGCCATCGCCGAACCAACAATGATCGCGCGTTTCATATTCTCGAAGGAAATGTCGCCGGTCTTGGCCAGATAACCAATGAAACCGCCGGCAAACGTATCGCCGGCTCCGGTTGGATCGAAGACGTCCTCCAACGGCAAGGCTGCCGAATGGAAAACTTGGTCGCCATGGAACAACAAAGCTCCGTGCTCCCCTTTCTTTATAATTAGGTATTTGGGACCCATCTGGGCAATGGCCTTGGCGGCTTTCACCAATGAATACTCGCCGGTCAGCTGACGTGCCTCTTCATCGTTCACCAACAACAGGTCCACATAACGCAATACGATCTTGAGTTCATTCATGGCCGTATTCATCCAGAAATTCATGGTATCGAGTACGATCAGCTTCGGACGTTGCTTCAACTCCTGGATCACGTTGAGCTGCAAGGTGGGCATGATGTTACCCAGCATCAAAAATTCGGCACCCTGGTATCCGTCGGGAATATGCGGATCGAAATCGGCCAGCACATTCAGGTCGGTGACCAACGTATCGCGGCTATTCATGTCGTTGTGATACTTGCCGCTCCAGAAAAAGGATTTCTTATCGGTGCGCACATCTACCCCATCCAGATGAACCCCGCGGCTGCGCAGCTCTTCCATCTCCGACTCCGGAAAATCATTGCCCACGATGGAGATCTGTTTGACGGGCTGCACGAAATGACTGGCTGCATACGCAACATACGTGGCGGAACCGCCAATGATCCGATCGGTCTTCCCAAAGGGAGTTTCGATCGCGTCAAAAGCCATGGTACCAACGGAGATAAGTGACATAGATTGAATTTAGAGTTTGAAAGGCGCGGCAAACCTACATAAAAACTTTGGGCCGATCGGACCAAACCCATGTCCCCTCGGGGTTTCCTATCTTTGAATCATGAAAAAGATCGAACGGAAAAAAGCTTCGAAGAAAGGCTTAATCCTTCAACGGGCCGCTACCATGTTCCGCGAACGCGGATTTGCCGCCTCCTCGATGCGCGACCTCGCCGAGACAGTCGGGATCGAAGCCGCCAGCCTCTACAACCACATCCGTTCCAAAAACGAAATCCTCGAGTCGATCTGCTTCGACGTGGCCAACATCTTCAATGAAAAGATCCAAGAGGTTGAATCCGGACGCCAATCCAACATCAATAAAATTGAATCACTCTTACGCTTCCACATCGAGCAGATGGTCGATAATTACGAGAATGTAATCGTGAGCGACCGCGAATGGCGTCACCTCGACGAACCCTATCGGGCCAATTTCCAAAACCAACGCCGTACATACCGCAAACGCTTCGCCGCCATCATCGAAGACGGCATCGTAAAAGGGGAGATCCGCCGCATCGATGCTGCCACCGCCGTATTGATCATGCTCCATGCCATCAACGGCATCGAATCTTGGCACCGCAGCAAAGTAAAAATGAACGCCGACGAATTGGCCAACAACATGATCCGCATCCTGATCGACGGATTGCGTAAACCCGCCTAATGTCCACCCATTTTCACTCCCTTCCGATCCGTTCCATCCAAGCGGAGACTGCCGATTGCATCTCCCTAACCCTCGACGTACCAAATGATCTGAAAGATCAATTTCAATATCTCCCAGGACAATACCTCACCTTTCGCGCCGGTATAGATGGCGATGAAATTCGTCGCTCCTACTCCCTCTGCAGCGCGCCCCACGAAAACCGACTCACCGTCGCCATCAAAAAAATCGACGGCGGTAAATTCTCGAACTACGCGCATCGATCCTTAACACCCGGCGACCGCATCGACGTAATGCCCCCGATGGGCCACTTCCACCCCCATCTTCAGGCTTCCAACCACAAACATTACCTGGCAATCGCCGCCGGTAGCGGAATCACCCCCGTGCTCTCCATCCTGAAAGCCGTGTTGCAAACCGAACCCGATTCCCGATTCACACTCGTATATGGGAACCGCGACCGCCAATCGATCATCTTCTTCGAAGAATTAGAAGGATGGAAGAACAAACACCTCGGCCGACTCCAACTGATTCACGTACTCAGCCGCGAGCGAACCGACAGCATCCTCAACAAAGGACGGATCGATGCTGATAAACTAGCTCAACTGCGCTCACTGATCGATTATACAAGCGTAAACGAATGTTTCCTCTGCGGACCCGAAGCCCTGATCGAAACCGCCCGCCAAACCCTTCCAACCCTCGGCATCGATTCCAAAAACATCCATTTCGAACTCTTCACCACCGCTGCCCAACAAGCCAAACAGCAAAAAAAACAAGAGACCGTTGAGGTCCTCGGCGGACCACAAAGCACCGTCACCCTGCGGGTCGACGGTCGATCGGTCGACGTGAACATCCCCCAAAACGGAGCGCAGACCATTCTCGATGCCGCCCTCCACCAAGGCGCCGATCTGCCCTATGCCTGCAAAGGCGGCATGTGCTGCACCTGCAAAGCCAAACTCATCGAAGGAGAAGTCAAAATGGACGTTCGGTGGGGTCTCGAAGATGAAGAAGTCGCCCAAGGCTTCATCCTCACCTGCCAGGCCATCCCCACCACCCAAAAACTGGTCGTGGATTTCGATGCCAAATAAGCCCAACGGAAGACTCCACAAAATCCCAAACAGCTGTTCGGATTGATTAAATTTGTCGGACTAAGTTCAAACCATGTCCGTTCACAACCTGGAGCAACTATTCCAAGACAAGATCGACGCCGAGATCAAAATCGAGCCGCTCGACTGGATGCCGGAGGCCTACCGCAAGACCAACATCCGCCAGATCAGCCAGCATGCACACAGCGAGATCGTCGGCATGCTGCCCGAAGGCAACTGGATCTCCCGTGCACCGTCCCTCAAACGCAAAGCCATCTTACTGGCCAAAGTGCAAGACGAGGCCGGTCATGGACTCTATCTCTATTCCGCTTGCGAAACCTTGGGCATCTCCCGCGAAGAGACCATCAACGACCTGCACAGCGGTCGGGCTAAATACTCCTCCATCTTCAATTATCCCACCCTCAGCTGGGCAGACATGGGTGCCGTCGGCTGGTTGGTCGATGGAGCGGCGATCATGAATCAGGTGATGCTCACCCGCACTTCATACGGCCCCTACGCCCGCGCCCTGGTGCGCATCTGTAAAGAAGAAAGCTTTCATCAACGTCAGGGATTTGAATCGCTGCTCGTTCTTTCGCGCGGATCTGCCGAGCAACGCGCCATGTGCCAAGATGCCATCAACCGCTGGTGGTGGCCCGCCTTGATGATGTTCGGTCCCCGCGACAGCGAAAGCACCAACAGCGACCAAAGCATGAAATGGAAGATCAAACGCAAGACCAACGATGAATTGCGCCAGCAATTCATTGACATGTGCGTAGATCAAGTGAAATTATTGGGCATGACCCTTCCTGATCCAGACTTGAAATGGAATGCCGATCGCAATCACTACGATTTTGGCGCCATCAACTGGGATGAATTCTGGCAAGTGGTGAAAGGAAACGGCCCCTGCAACCGCGAACGCCTGCAAGCCCGCAAACAAGCATGGGAAGACGGTGTCTGGGTGCGCGAAGCCGCTGCCGCCCACGCCACCAAAAAACGCGAACGCGCCAACGCCGCCTAAACGAATCGCATGCATACCTACATCCGCCGATTTTTTTATGGAGACATTCCCGGACAAGAATCCGGTGGTGCCCCGAACCCGCAAGGACCCAAGAACGATTGGCCCCTCTGGGAAGTCTTCATCCGAAGCAAACAAGGCCTCGATCACAAACACGTAGGCAGCTTACATGCCACCGATGCACAAATGGCCATCGAGAACGCACGCGATGTGTACACGCGTCGGCAAGAAGGCGTCAGCATCTGGGTTGTGAAGAGTCAGGATATCCACGCCTCCCAACCCGAAGAAGCCGGTGAACTCTACGATCCGGCTGCCGACAAGATCTATCGCCACCCCACTTTTTACGATCTGCCCGACCAGATCAATCACATGTAATGGACGTGAATCCTACAACCGAATTTGTATTACACCTGGCCGACAATGCGCTGATCCTCGGACAACGCAATGCCGAATGGTGCGGGCATGGTCCGGTACTGGAACAAGACATCGCGATCTCCAACATCTCCCTCGATCTGATCGGACAAGCCCGCAGTTTTTATCAGTACGCCGCCGAACTACAAGGGAATGGCGCCACGGAAGACAGTCTTGCTTACTTGCGCAACGAGCGTCAATTCCGCAACTGCCTGCTGGTTGAACAACCCAAAGGCGATTGGGCCACCACCACTCTTCGTCAATTCTTTTTCAGCACCTACCAACAATTACTTTTTCAACAACTGCTATCCCACAGCGACGAACGGATCGCCGCCATCGCCGAAAAAACATTGAAAGAGGTCAACTACCACGTTCGCTGGAGCAGCGAATGGGTGATTCGTCTCGGAGACGGCACCGCCGAAAGTCATCGCCGACTCGAACAAGCCATTCAAGACCTCTGGCTTTTTACCGGAGAACTTTTTACCAGCACGCACTACGAGATCGAATCGGGTGTTGATGTGGCGCTGCTTCGATCGAATTGGGAGGAAAAAATCCGCAGCAACTTTGAAGAAGCCAGCGCTGAAATGCCCACAAATGTTTTTGCACGCACCGGCGGAAAAACCGGACTGCACAGCGAACATCTGGGATTCATGCTGGCCGAATTGCAATATTTACAACGCAGCTTCCCGGGCTGTGAATGGTAACCCCATCATGGTTGATACCACCCAAGCCGTCTACGAAATATTAAGTCGCATTGCCGATCCCGAGATCCCTGTGCTCACCATCCTCGATCTGGGCATCGTCCGCAACGTGGAGGTCAAGGATCAGGAAGTAATCGTCACCATTACATCGACCTATACCGGCTGTCCGGCCATGGACATGATCGCCACGCAAATCCGAATGGAATTGGCCGCTGCAGGCTATTCATCCGTGCGCATCGAACAATCGATCCGTCCCGCTTGGACCACCGATTGGATGAGCGAGGCCGGCAAAGAAAAATTAAAAGAATACGGCATTGCACCCCCCGACAAACGATTCACGATCCCGGAAGATGGGGTAGCCTGCCCACGTTGTGGCTCGAACAACACCCGACTCGTCAGCGAATTCGGATCAACGGCCTGCAAAGCCCTTTATCAATGCCGCGACTGTCAGGAGCCCTTTGATTTTTTCAAATGTCATTAGCCCGACCATTTGCCTACATTCGTAAAGACTGAATACCATGTCTACCATCCTCACTGAAATACGCGGTTCACTGGCGATCCTCACCTTGAATCGCCCCGATAAATACAACGCCTTCAACCGCGAGATGGCACTGGCCTTGCAACATGCGCTCGACCAATGCACCGATCCTTCCATTCGTGCCGTATTGATCACCGGAACAGGGAAAGCATTTTGCGCGGGACAAGATCTGGCAGAAGCCATCGACCCTGAGGGACCAGGCATGAAAAAAATATTGGCCGAACACTATAACCCAATCGTTCGCCAAATCGTTGCCCTGGAAAAACCAGTCGTTGCCGCAGTCAATGGGGTGGCCGCCGGAGCCGGTGCCAATCTGGCGCTATGTTGTGATATTACTGTGGCCTCCGAATCGACTGTCTTCATACAGGCATTTTCCAAGATCGGATTGGTGCCCGATACGGGAGGCAGTTATTTCTTGCCTCGGTTGGTCGGCCGACAAAAAGCAGCAGCCTGGATGATGCTGGGTGACAAGATCGGTGCGCGAGAAGCCGAACAACAGGGCATGATCTATGCGGTGTATCCCGACGCTGATTTTTCAACTGCGGCGTTGAACCTGGCCGAAAAACTTTCACAGATGCCTACACAGGCATTGGCGCGCATCAAAAAGCAATTGCAACTGTCGGCCGTGCAAACACTCGAACAACAATTGCAAACGGAAGACGATCTGCAACAGGAAGCGGCCGCTACCCGTGATTTTCAAGAGGGCGTGAATGCCTTTTTGGAAAAGCGCAATCCAATTTTCGAAGGAAAATAAATTACCATGTCAGATACGCATGCAGCCGCCCGTCAGGTCGTCGACCACATGATGCAACACGATCGATTTTCACAATGGCTGGGAATCGAAGTGTTGGAGGTGCAAGAAGGATCGAGCAGCATCCGAATGAAAGTTCGGGAGGAGATGGTCAACGGATTTGGCATCGCCCACGGGGGCATTGCGTTTTCATTGGCCGATAGCGCCTTTGCGTTCGCTTGTAACAACCGAAATCAACTTTCTGTTGCACTCGACACCTCCATCAATTTCACGCGTGAAGTACGAGTGGGCGATGTACTTACGGCTACGGCGAAAGAAGAACACAACGGAAAATCGACCGGCCTCTACACCATTCGAATTGTGAATCAAGAAGAAAAATTAGTGGCCCAATTCAAGGGGCTTTGCTACCGCACCGATAAAAAACTGATCTGATGTTCTACAAATTCAACGGCAACAAACCCGTCGTTCATCCATCCGCTTTTGTACATCCGCAAGCCGTCGTAACCGGTGCTGTTACCATCGGAAAGGATTGTTACATCGGTCCAGGTGCCGCTTTGCGCGGCGACTGGGGAGAGATCATTTTGAAGGACGGCTGCAACGTGCAGGAGAATTGTACCGTTCATATGTTCCCGGGGGTAAGGGTTGTATTGGAAGAAGGGGCACATATCGGGCATGGCGCGATTATACACGGATCGCACATTGGCAAGAACTGTTTGGTTGGCATGAACGCAGTGGTGATGGATAATGTGGTGCTGGGCGATGAGAGCATTGTTGGAGCACTCACGTTCATCAAAGAAGGCGAGAAGATTCCGCCCAGAAGTGTGGTAGTTGGCAATCCGGGTAAAGTGATCAAGAAAGTAAGCGACCGAATGATCGAATGGAAAACGGAAGGCACCCGCTTGTATCAGGAGTTACCCACAGCATGTGCAGGTTCGCTGAAACCTTGCAAGCCTTTACGCAAAGCCCCGGCGAAAAGAAATTTCAAGGGAATCAAATATGAGAACTTGAAGAACGTAGAGCACAACTAATCAACATCATTGTCGGCTTGCTTAAAATTTCTTAATTTGTAGTTTCAAATTCATCATTGCATGAAACAGTTTTTACCCCTTCTTTTGTCCTCTCTCTTGGCTTTTTCTGCTCAGGCACAATCTGACCGATTCGCCTACACCATCACCGATCAACAGGTAGGTGGAGCCAATTGGCATTTTTTGCGCCGCATTGATTTGGCTGGCGGACAAGTGTCGCAGCCATTGTATGAGGGTTTGAACACCCAACGCCCCGTTTATCAGGCCGGGACCGGCAAATCGGTACTAAGTGCCGATGCTCCCTTTCAATCGGGTGTGGCGGCGATGGCCCTTGATGCCCGTACGAATCGACTCTTCTTTACCCCCATGCAGATCGATCAGCTCCGCTACATCGATCTCAATACCTGGAAGACCTACTACGTTTCTGCAACGCCTTTCGCCAATAACCGCACCACAACCACCGATGCCGGAGCCATGGTCACCCGCATGACCATCGGTGCTGACGGATATGGATATGCCCTCACCAACGATGCTCGTCATTTGATCCGGTTCACGACCGGCGGACTGCCCGTGATCGAAGACCTGGGCACCTTGGTGGATGATCCGGCCAACGACGGACAATCCATACACCTTTCCTGCACCAGTTTTGGCGGAGATATGATCGCCGACGACAAGGGGAATCTTTTCATCATGACCTCGGCCCAACACATCTTCCGGATCAACATTCAATCCAAGGTCGCTACTCACTTGGGACTTTTAAAAGGATTGCCGGTGGGTTATAGCATCAACGGCATGGCCGTTACCGACAACAATCAGATCTTGGTAAGCAGCGCGGTTCAACCTGGTTATTTTATGATTGATCCCGCCAATTGGACAGCCGCCGCCTGGTCGGTCAAAGAAACAAGTTGGAACAGCTCCGATCTGGCCAACAGCAATGTATTGCGCAGCCAAGGGCCTTCTTTCAAGGCCAAGCCGGAAACCGCTCAACTCGTTGAAACCGGAAAAGGCCACATGACGGTATATCCGAACCCTGCGCAGCAACATCAATTCCAGCTTCGTTTGCGCGATTTGAATCCGGGTGGCTACCAACTCGAGATCACCGACATGCTCGGTCGCCAAGTGTTGACACAAGCCGTTCAAATCAGCCAAGAAAACAGCACGTTGCCGGTTGTATTGCCCAAAGGCCAAACACAGGGGCTCTATCTCATCAAGCTCAGCGGAACGTCATTCCGCGCCTCGTACCAGCAAAAGATCATGATCCAATAATTGATCGATACCTAGTTCTTGAAAGATCCTGACTTCGGTTGGGATCTTTCATTTCCAGCCAAGCCGATCGCTTGCGGTATATTTGCCCCCAATTGATCCCGTGGAGAAAAGCAATTTCGTAGACCAGATCCGCATTTTTTGTCGAAGCGGGCACGGCGGTGCCGGCAACAAGCATTTCATGCGCAACAAGTTCACCGCCCTGGGCGGACCGGACGGCGGCGATGGTGGCCGAGGCGCACACATCATCCTCAAAGGCAACCGCAATCTCTGGACACTCCTACATCTTCGTTATTACAAAAACGTATTAGCCGAAGATGGCGAGCGAGGCGGCTCCAACAATTGTCACGGTCGCGACGGCAAAGACATCATCATTGACGTACCGCTTGGCACCATTGCCCGCGATGAGGAAACCGGCCAACAAGAGGTAGAGATCTTGGAAGACGGACAAGAGATTGTCTGGATCCCCGGCGGAAAAGGCGGACTCGGCAACTCGCATTTTGCTACGCCCACCAACCAAGCCCCTGAACATGCGCAACCCGGATTGCCCGGGTCAGAGGGATGGAAAGTATTGGAACTAAAAGTGCTGGCCGATGTGGGACTGGTCGGTTTCCCGAACGCGGGTAAATCGACGTTGTTATCGGTTATTACCGCAGCCAAACCCAAAATAGCTTCTTACGCATTCACCACCATCACCCCCAATCTGGGCATGGTGGAGTACCGCGACGGAAAGAGTTTTTGCATCGCCGATCTTCCGGGTATCATCGAGGGAGCGGCCGAAGGCCGCGGACTTGGCCATCGTTTTCTGCGTCACATCGAACGCAACTCCGTCTTGCTATTCCTGATTCCCGCCGACAGCCCCGATCACCGAAAAGAATTTGATATTCTGCTCAATGAACTGGAGCAATACAATCCGGAACTGCTCAATAAACAATTCCTCATCGCCATCAGCAAAAGCGATATGCTGGATGATGAATTGAAAAAAGAGATCTCCGCGCAATTGCCCGGAGCCTACACGCATCTGTTTATTTCGTCGGTCACCAACCAAGGACTGATCGAGCTGAAGGATCATCTCTGGCAGATCTTGAATACGCCTATTACTGAATGATATGCAAGCACAACGTTGCTCTTTTTGCGGTCACACCGTGGAATTGATCCATGTACACGGTCATTATCAATGTCCGATCTGCAAAACCAACGCACTTCCCTGTTGTGATGGAGACAACTGCGAAACCAACAAGATGCTGGAAAACCCATTAGAAAGAGAAAATTCAATCGAAGCGAACGATCAATAGGTTCTTCCTACGGTATCACAAGCAGCCTTCAACAACGAATTGCCATCCGGCGCATCCTGCCATTTCTCCCACATCATTACGCCATTGGCTATGTCCTTAGCCAGTTTGGCCTTTCGCTTGATCGTGTATTGTCCGTTGTAATAGATGGTATAATTCGTAAATCCCCCAGAAGTGACGATCGCCGAGTCGGAATTGGGACTTCCACCCTGATTGAGAATACCGCGAAAAGAAATGGTGGTACCGGATTGCGTAATCCCGGAAGGGCGACCATAGGCCGGTAAACCCAATACGCATTTGGAAGCAGGCATCTGACGCGTATTCAGCCAATAATTTAAACAAGTCTGCGCCAATGCATAATCACTATGATGTTTATAAGCAACCGAAGTACTGAAATCATCGTAGGCCATCACATTGAAGAAGTCGACATAGGGATACAATTCATTGCGGATGGCATCGCGATAACCGCCGGCATATTTACCGGCCGTGATGGCGCAGGATAAATAATACCGCGCATCGCGGTGCAGTGAATCCGACAACTCCTTCATCATGGCCGTAAACGTACCATCCGTACCATCGGAGGTGGTTGGGAATTCCCAGTCCATATCCACGCCGTCAAAACCATACTGCCGAACCTTATTCATCACATCCTTCACAAAATTATTTCGGCCCGTAGCGGTGGCCGCCATGTTCTTGAAGTTGGTTTTTCCATCACCACTGCCGTCGTTTATACCCACAAAAACTTTCGCGTTGTTGGCACGTGCCTTGATCAGTACATCATTCAAGGTGTTGGGACTATTAACAGTGAGGGTACCACTGCTATTCACCCCAAAAAATGCATAGACCACCACATTGGTCATTCGGAATTTCACATCGGGCACATCCGCCACCGCCCGGTACGAAGGAAAATACCCCACCACATAATATCCGAATGCGGCCGGCGCAGAAATGCTGATGAACGTGAATGTACTCACCCGGCTGGTACAGCCTGTAGCCGAACCGGCCGTATTCTTGGGTACGACATACCAGTAATACGTCGTATTGGGCGTGGCCGGAATCGTATAGTTGTAGCTGGTACCGGTTACACTGTTTCCGACCTGAGTAGTCGGATTGGGCGTGGTGCCTAAAAACACATCGTAGCTGCTGGCCGTAGAGACCGCATTCCAACTCAGGGTGACCTGCGTAGCCGTCACGAAGCTTCCGTTAACCGGTCCCGCCGCTGAGGCACAATTAGGCGTGGGATTGGGCGTAGGGGTGGGCCCCGGCGAATCTTTTTTACCGCAAGAGATCAAATAAACGCTCAATAGACTGAGGGCAAGTAAGGGAAGACGCATAAGCAGAATTTGGTGCTTGAAATTAGTCGTTTTCGATTAGAAAGGCCGAGCCGTTTCGTAGGTTTGCAATCGACTAAATCCTGTTGTCATGAAAAGATTCTTGCTCTCCTCATCCCTGCTTCTGACCGTCCTGTTCCGTGCCGCAGCCGACGAAGGCATGTGGCTCCCACTCCTGCTGGGCGAACAGGTTTATTCAAAAATGAAAGCCAAGGGACTCAAGCTAACCAAAAAACAACTGTACGACATCAACCAGGCCTCTCTGAAAGATGCCATCATCATCTTCGGTGGCGGATGTACCGGAGAGATCGTTAGTTCAAAAGGACTGATCTTCACCAACCACCACTGCGGATACGGAGCCATCGCCGCAGCGAGCAGCGTAGAGAACAACTACCTCCGCGATGGCTTCTATGCCAAAAATAACCAGGAGGAGATTCAAACCTCTTTGTCTGTACAATTCTTGGTACGCATCGAGGATCTGACCCAAGAAGTAATGGATTCGCTCAAAGGACTCAGCGGCGTGGATCGCGTAAGAAAACAAGCAGCTGTACTCGCTGCCATCAACAAACGCCTGAGCGATGCCACCAACAGCATTGAAACCCGCATTAGCCCGCTGTTCAAAGGAAATCAATTCCTCGCCTTTGTATATCAGCGCTACAACGATGTACGACTCGTAGGTACACCGCCGGAGAGCGTAGGTAAATTCGGCGGAGACACCGACAACTGGGAGTGGCCACGTCATACCGGCGACTTCTCCGTATTCCGCGTGTACATGAGTCCGGATGGCAAACCCGCCAAATACGACGCAAAGAATGTACCCTTCCAACCCAAATGGTACCTGCCCGTCTCGCTTCGTCCGTTGAAGGACGGCGACTTCGCCATGATCTGGGGTTATCCAGGAAGCACCAACCGCTACGAGAGTTCTTTCGGCATCAAACTCTCCACCGACATCAACAACCCCACCTTGGTCAAGCTGCGTGATGCGCGCCTCAAATTCATGTTCGAGGAAATGAAGAACGACCCCAAAGTGAAATTGCAACTGGCTTCTTCCTATGCAGGCATTGCGAACTATTGGAAATTCTTCGACGGGGAAACCAAGCAATTGTTGAAATACGATGTACTCGGACAGAAACAAAAAGCCGAAACCGAATTTCAACAGTGGGCCAATGGCAAACCCGAATATGAAAAACTGTTCAGTGATTGGGCCAAGGCCTATGACAACTGGCGCCCCTATGCCAAGCATCGCCAATTCATGACTGAAGGTGTGATGGGCTCCCCCCTGATTGCATTCGCGGGTTCCTTAATTTCCGTTGAAGCCGCCCTGAAATCGGCCGATGGCAAAGCGGGTGATCCAAAGAAAATAATGGAATCCATCGACAAGCAACGGACGGCATTTCTGGCCGACGAAAACCGCCCTTCCGATGAGAACATCCTGTCCGCAACTACGCAAATGTTCTATGCAGAAGTAGACAGCGCCCAGCACCCAACAACGTTCTTTAAATCATTAGGAGAAACCCACGGCTCACTGAAAGAAGCCGTCACCTACGACCATTACGCTACAGAAGTTTTTGCGAATACGATGATCTTCGACGACGAACGCTGGAAGGCATTTGTCTCGAACCCCGATCTGGCCACGCTGCAACAAGATCCGGCCTTCGTGCACGCCAGCACCTTCATCAACAACTACAACAGCAAGTATGCGCCCCTGTTTCAGCAATTCAATACACTGAACGGAGAATACGGAAGGATCTACCTGAAAGGCATCCGTGAAATGGATACCGTAAAAGCCAAGATGATGTATCCCGATGCCACCTTCACCATGCGCGTGAGCTACGGCAACGTGAAATCCTATCAACCCCGCGATGCGGTTGTTAATGATTACGTGACCACCTCAAAGGGACTGCTCGAAAAATACAAGGCGGGTGATTATGAATTCGATCTGCCCGCTAAACAGATCGAACTCCTGAAGAACAAAGATTTTGGTGAATACATCGACCCGACTCGTAAAGAGCTAGTGATCGGCTTTATCACCACCAACGACATTACCGGCGGTAACTCGGGTTCGCCCGTCATCAACAAACGCGGCGAACTGATTGGTCTGGCCTTCGACGGCAACTACGAAGCACTCAGTCATAAACTGGCCTTCGACAAAGACCTCAACCGCACTATTTGCGTCGACATTCGCTATGTGCTCTGGTGCATCGACAAACTCGGTGGCGGCAAGAACATTATTCAGGAATTGAAAATCATGAAATAATGTAGAGCGTAGAGAGTAGAGAGTTTAGTTTGTCCTCTCTACTCTCTACCCTCCACTCTCTACGCTCTTGGAAAAAATAACCGAAATATCCATCCACAAACTCAGCATACCGCTGATTGAGCCCTTCATCACTTCTTTGGGACGCGACGACGATGCGCTGAATGTAGTGGTACGCATCAAAACGGAATCGGGGCTCGTCGGGTTTGGCGAGTGCAGTCCCTACATGCCCATCAACGGAGAAAGTCAGGGTACCTGCTATGTAGTCGGGCAGCTATTCGCAAAAGCCTTATTGAACCAAAATGCGCTCGACCTAAAGGCCGTGAACGATCGGATGGATTCCATCATTTATGCGAACGACAGCATCAAAAGCGCGTTCGACATGGCCTGTTACGACATCGCTGCACAAAAAGCCGGCCTTCCCCTTTATCAATTTTTAGGCGGCAAGAAAAACAAGATCATCACCACCGATTATACGGTCAGTATCGGCGATCCCGATAAAATGGCGGCCGATGCCGTACATGTTCTCAGCCAAGGCTACCCCGCCATCAAGGTAAAATTGGGAAAGCACGGCCCTACTGATGTGATCCGAATGCAAAAGATCCGCACAGCGGTCGGACCCAACATCCCGCTTCGCATCGATGCCAACCAGGGCTGGTCGGTCGACGAAGCCATCCAAACCCTGCAAGCACTTGAACCGCTTAACATCGAACATTGCGAAGAACCGATCGCTCGCTGGAATTATTTGCAACTGCCTCGCGTGCGTGAAGCATCACCCATCGCCATCATGGCCGATGAATGTTTGGGCGATGAACACGATGCCGCCCGACTCATTGCGATCAATGCCTGCCAATACATGAACATCAAGCTCGGCAAATCGGGAGGCATCTTCCATGCGCTCGAAATAATTCGACAAGCCGAAGCAGCCGGCATAAAACTACAGGTGGGTGCGATGATCGAATCCCGATTGGCCATGACCGCCTTCGCCCATTTTGCGCTTTGCAGCGACCAGATCGTTCACTACGATTTTGATACGGCACTAATGCTACGCGAAGATCCGGTCGAAGGAGGGATTATTTATAAACCCAACGGGGTGATCGAAGTACCCGATGTACCGGGCCTCGGTGCAACCATTTCAGAAGTCCGACTGCTGAAAGGCGAATCCTGCCGGTTTATGGCATAAATTCACCATGTGAATAAGCCCCATTTAAGCCGAGCCTTTATCTATTTTGCGATCTCGCTGGTACTGACCACGATGTTCGTATTGGGCTGCCCTTTATACATCTCACAAGAACAACTTTTACTTTCCCTGTCCATTGCCGGTGGCAAATGGATGATCCAACTCTTTTTGGCCGTTGCACTACTCCGAAAAAGAAGGAGTTCATTCATCCATGGAATGGGACGAGTATGTTTGATCGGATCTGCCGTACTCATTCCGTATATAATATCTAGCTGGCTGGATATCAGCGACGATACGCTGTTCTTCTTCGGATCGTTGGTGCTGGCAATACTGGTCATGGTATTCCGCTACTATGCTGAAGTGGCTCGACTCAACCTCTCCTTGGGCTGGTGGTACAGCTGGTTGTTGTCGTTGGCTTTGGCCTTCGGCCTACAAATCACCGTGGTGTTTCACTTATTCTAGAAAAAGGGACCGATCAAGAACCGATCGCCCAGGAAGTACCTCCGCCTTTCTCATCTTTCAATTGAATGCCCATTGCGATCAGCTGATCCCGTATCTTATCGGAGGTTATAAAATCCTTGCGGCTCTTGGCTTCTTTGCGGATCTCGATCAACAACTCCATCACGCCTTGCAATTTTTCATTGTCGGCTTCCGTAACCCCCGTCAATCCGAATACATCTTCCAGCCATGTTTTCCATTCAGTCTTCAAACGCGCAATGGTGGATGAAGATAAAGCGGTGATAGAAATCAAGCCATCCTTCACTGAGTTCAACGTTGAAACCAATTCAAATAAATTCGCCAAGGCCTTAGCGGTATTGAAGTCGTCATTCACAAATTCAGGGATCTCATTCAACAAGCGATTCACCTCAGCATCCAGACTTGCATCACCCGCTTCAACATGTGTCAATGTCGCTGTCCAATTCGGCGATGACAATCCCTCATACGCATCCCACAACCGCTTCAATCCTTTTTCGGCAGCTTGCAAAGCCTCATTGCTGAAATCAAGTGTACTGCGATAATGACTTTGCAAGATGAAGAATCGGACCGTCATCGGATGATAAGCCTGCGTGAGTTCCGGATGCGTACCGGCAAACAACTCCGTCAATTTGATGACGTTGTTGTAACTCTTGCCCATCTTGCGTCCGTTGATGGTGATCATGTTGTTGTGCATCCAATATCGCACCGGCGCCACGTGATTGCAGATCGTACTTTGAGCGATCTCGCTCTCGTGATGCGGAAATAACAAGTCCATGCCACCTCCATGAATATCAAATTGCGTTCCCAAATACTTGGTGGCCATGGCCGAGCACTCAATGTGCCAGCCGGGATAACCAACGCCCCAGGGACTGGACCAGCGCATGATATGCTCCGGAGCGGCGGCTTTCCACAAAGCAAAATCTGCGCGATCACGCTTTTCTTCTTGCCCCTCCAACTCCCGCGTAGTCTCCAAGAGATCTTCCAAGATCCGTCCGCTCAGCTTTCCATAATCGTAACTCGCCGCGTATTTCTTTACATCAAAATAAACGGATCCATTCCGCTCATAGGCATAACCAGCGTCGATCAATTGCTTGATCATCTCGATCTGCTCCACGATGTGTCCGGTGGCCGTTGGCTCAACCGAAGGCGGAATCGTATTGAACTGCGCCATCGCCCAATGATAAAGACGGGTGTATTTACTCACCAGCTCCATCGGTTCCAGCCGCTCCAGCTTCGACATGTCGGCGATCTTATCAATCGCATCGCGTCCTTCCTCCTCAAAATGACCCGCATCGGTGATGTTGCGCACATAGCGCACCTGATACCCCAAATGCCGCAGATATCGATACACCACATCGAAAGTAATGTAGGGACGGGCATGACCGAGATGACTCTCGCCACTCACCGTCGGACCGCACACGTACATCCCGACTCGACCAGGCACCAGCGATTCAAAGGCTTCTTTGGAGCGAGACAGGGAGTTGTAGATGTGCAGGGTTGACATGATCAAGATTGAATGCAAAGATGAATAAAAAGCATCGAATCCGAGTAGGATCAATTGGCTTTCAGGGCCAGATCGGCCACCAACATGAAATGATCAGAATACCGCTCTTTGCGACGGACGAACTGGCGGACCTCAAACCGATCATCGGCGAATACATAATCGATCCGCAACGTGGGCGACAATCCCAAAAACGTTCGTCCGATCCCGGAACCTTTTTCCAGAAAAGCATCCTGATAGTTGCCCCGAACCGTCGCATACGAATAGGAGTTCGGAATGTCATTCAGATCGGCACAAAGAATGGATGGATGCGGACTATTCGACATCACCTCCCGGGTGATCTCTGCCTGCAAAGTCCGATTCACCACCCCACGCTTCCACTTCGAAAAAATATTGCGGGAATGACTGATCAAGCTATCCTCGCCCGATTTGATGGCTTCGATGCGGCGATAATCTTGCGGACCCAACTGAAACGACTGCAAATGCGTGGTGTATATGCGGACCGTGTCTTTGCCCACCAACAGATCGGCTTGCAACAAGACTTCGGGCAAACTAGGGCGTGGAAATCGAACCCGAGCCGTATCAACAATCGGAAATCGAGAAAAAATGATCGAGCTGTAATAGTGCATGTCGCCATCCTCGTCGTAAGAAAAATAATAATAGGGATATCCCAGCTTTTCCCGAATGGGACGAATGTTTTCGTAAAACTCGGGATTGATGGAAGTCTGAAACTCCTGCAAACAAAGCACATCGGCATTTTGCTCCTTGATCAGGTCGAACATTTTCAACCGAGTCTGACTCCCCTTATTGTTGTTCTTGCGCATCTCAATGAATCGGGCCACGTTCCAACTCACCACGCGGATCGATTCGGGCGCTTTTCGCTCAACAAACGTCTCCGAATTCCGAAATGCAAACGCGATCTGGATCTGATTCCACCCCAATAAGATGGGCACCAGCGAAAAAAAGGTGCGCGCCGGTTTCCAAAGAACCAGCCACCCGAAAAAAAACAAGATCAATCCGAATAATAAAAAAGGAAACAACAAGCCCAGAAAAGCGATGAACCACCAAGATTGAGGGGGCAATTGCGGCACCAGGCAGGCCAAGAGGAATAAAATTCCCAGCACTACGTTGCAGTAGATGAAAAATCGTCGAGTGAAGATCCGCAGCGTACTCGCCATAAACAATATTAGCGAATCGCCGAGAACAGTGAGTCGGCGCGGGATAAACTACGCAAAATCGCTTCCTTTACTTTATCTACTTTCACCTTTTCAGTCTCCAGATACGGACGACGGGCCTCCCCTTTCTGCGTGGCCGAATCGATGTCAAACTCCGTCATCCAACGGTCCATCGAATAATCGGCGTAATTCAGTTCCTCCATTAACGACTGCAAGGCATCTTTCCAGGATTTGACTTCCTGCGGCTCCGCCATCGAGCGTTTGATCCAAGCAAAATTGATCGAATCCAACAGCTGCCCGGCCTTCTTCTGCGCCCCCCGGATCTTTCCCATTTTTGGCATAACGACGTCGTGCGCATCCCAAATGGAGGAATACAAGGAATCCAAGGATGTTTTGGGTTGATTTTGCGCACCATGACCACTGTGGTCGGACCCGCCACAAGCAGTAACCACCAGAGATATACCAAAACCAAGTACAAGTAAATTGAACGAACGCATGGGATCTAGTTTAAGATGAGCGAGGAAGCAAAATTAGACCAAAACTTGGACTAAGTTTGCCTCAAAGCCTGTCATGAAAAAGCTGGAGAACTACGTACAAGGAAAATGGATCGCCGGAGAAGGAGAAGGTCAAACCCTGTTCAATGCGGTCACCGGCGTACCCCTTGCACAAACCAGCACCCGCGGCATCGACATGGCTGCAGCCGTTCACTATGCCCGGACCGTAGGCAATCCCGCGCTTCGCCGCATGACCTTCCACCAGCGCGGCAACATGCTCAAAGCCCTGGCCTTTCACTTACGCACCAAACTCGACGGATTCTATGCCCTCAGCTATCTAACCGGCGCCACCAAAGCGGATAGCTGGGTAGACATCGAAGGCGGGATCGGCAATCTATTCGCCAACGCATCCCTGCGCCGAAAATTCCCCGACCAAACCTTTTGCGTCGATGGTGAATCACACAATTTCAGCAAAGGCAACACCTTCATGGGCACCCACATCCTGGTTCCCAAAGAAGGCGTCGCCATTCACATCAATGCATTCAACTTCCCCGTTTGGGGCATGCTCGAAAAAATTGCCGTCAACTTACTGGCTGGTATGCCGGCCATCGTAAAACCCGCTACGGTCACTTCCTACCTTACCGAAGCGGTGGTACGCGAGATAATTACCTCCGGCATCTTACCCGAAGGATCCCTTCAATTGCTTTGTGGATCGGCCGGCGACCTACTCGATCACGTGAACTACCAAGACGTGGTCACCTTCACCGGCAGCGCCTCAACGGGACTGGCGCTACGCAGTCACCCACGCATCCTGCGCGAGAATGTTCCCTTCAACATGGAAGCGGATAGCCTCAATTGCATCGTACTCGGCGATGACGTTACCCCCGGTATGCCCGAGTGGGATATTTTCATCAAAGAGATCCGAAAAGAAATGACCCTCAAGGCCGGACAACGATGCACCGGCGTGCGTCGCATCTTCGCGCCAAAAAATAAACTGGAGGACATCGGTCGCTTCCTGTCGACCGCCCTCTCACAAACGCTCATCGGAAATCCACTGCACGAAAAAGTTCGGATGGGTTCGTTGGCCGGACAAACACAACGCGATGAAGTCCGCGCACAAGTAAGCATTCTATTGAAAGATTCGAAACTCATCTACGGATCACTCGATGAAGTAGATGTATTGGATGCCAATGCACAAAGCGGTGCCTTCCTCTCACCACTCCTGTTGTTGAACGAAACCCCTTGGCAAACGGCTTCCGTTCACGAAGTAGAAGCGTTTGGTCCGGTTAGCACCCTCATGCCCTACGAAGGCATCGATGAAGCCATCGCGCTGAGTAAATTGGGAAAAGGCAGCCTTTGCTCCACCATCGTAACCGCCGATTCCTCGATCGCCCGCCAATATGTGATCGAAGCCGCTACCCACCACGGACGTATTCTTGTACTCAACAACGAATGTGCCAAAGAAAGTACCGGACACGGATCGCCATTGCCTTTGTTGGTGCATGGCGGACCGGGACGGGCCGGCGGCGGCGAAGAAATGGGCGGGATTCGAGGTGTCAAACATTATTTGCAACGCACCGCCCTGCAAGGATCGCCCACCATGCTCACCGAGATCACACAAGTCTATCAACCACACGCCAAAGGCAAAGAACCCGGCAAGCATCCGTTCAAAAAGTACTTTGAAGAACTGCAGATCGGTGATCAACTCATCACCGAAGAACGACTGATCACCTCCGAAGACATCACGGCCTTTGCCGATCTCAGTGGCGATCATTTCTATGCACACATGACCGATACGGATTTCACCGGCACCATGTTCGAACAACAAGTGGCGCACGGCTATTTTGTGATGAGCCTCGCCGCCGGATTGTTCGTAGACAGCTACGAGAAAAATCCCGTGCTGCTCAACTACGGCATCGACGAATTGCGATTTACCAAACCGGTGTATCCGGGCAATCGTTTGCACATCCGATTCACCTGCAAAGAGAAATTACCGAACGACAAACGCATCGTGGAAAATCCCGCAGACTTCAAGCGCGGCGACGACATCGACAAAGGCATCGTGAAATGGCTCGTGGAGATGATCGATGAAACCGACGAGATCACCGGCGTGGCTACGATCCTGACCATGGTCGCCAAAAAACAACCGTCCTAAATCATTTATATGTCCGACGCATACGTACGCTTCTCGCTCACGAACGGCATTCGCCGAATCGAGTTCTTTCATCCGCAAAGCAATTCCTTGCCAGGAAAAATCTTGAATGAATTAGCGCAAGCGATTCAAACTGCCGGCGAAGACCCAGAAACCCGTGTGATCATCCTGCAAAGTCAAGGTGAAAAAGCCTTCTGCGCAGGCGCCTCCTTCGATGAACTGATCGCCATTGAAAACGAAGCAGGCGGACTTCAATTCTTCAGCGGATTTGCACACGTGATCAATGCCATGCGCAAAACACCTCAACCCATCCTGGTCCGCATTCAAGGAAAATGCGTAGGTGGTGGAGTTGGTCTTGCTGCCGCTGCCGATTACGCCATCGCGATCGACAGCGCTTCCATCAAACTCAGCGAATTGGCCGTAGGCATCGGACCCTTTGTAGTTGGCCCCGCCGTCGAACGCAAAATGGGCGTAGCCGCTTATACGGAATTGGCCTTTGACGCCAACAGCTGGCGCTCGGCCGCCTGGGCCCGCGAAAAAGGATTGTTCGCCGAAGTACACGAGGGAATAGCTGGTGTAGATGCCGCGATCGACCGACTGGCCGATCAACTCGCCAAATCCAATCCCCATGCCATGAAAGACATCAAACGCGTGAGCTGGGAAGGAACCGGCCATTGGGATACGCTGCTGCTTGAGCGCGCTGCCATCAGCGGACGATTGGTCTTAAGCGAATTCACGAAAAACGCCATCGCGCAGTTCAAGAAAAAATGATCCAACGTTTTGATGCGGATAATTTCCGTGCGATCTGCGATCAACTCGCCAAACGAGATGCCGACCTCAAACGCATTTTGAAAACACGCGGCTATCCATCGATGTGGACGCGCCCCAATAGTTTTCAAACCCTCATCCTCACCATCCTTGAACAACAAGTTTCCCTAGCCGCCGCCTATGCCGCGTTCAAACGTTTGAAAGAACGAATCGGTACCGTAACCCCCGATAAGTTGGCCGCCTTAAGCGATGAAGATTTACGCGCCTGCTATTTCACGCGGCAAAAAATCGTCTATGCCCGCGGACTCACCGAAGCCATTCAATCCAAACAAATCAAACTCCGCGCCCTGCACCATCAACCCGATGAATCGGTGCGCGAACAATTGATCACCTTAAAAGGCATCGGTAACTGGACCATCGATGTATACCTGATGCATGCGCTTCGACGAACCGATCTGTTCCCCTTAGGCGACATCGCCCTCGTAAATAGCTTGAAACACATCAAGCAATTGCCCGATGACATCAGCAAAGAAGACATGCTGGAGATCGCAGCGCAATGGCGACCCAATCGGACCATCGCTGCAATGATCCTCTGGCACGATTACATGCAACGAAGAAAAGTGACCGTTAAAGACTGATCGATTAGATATTCAGTCCGCCGCAAACACTGATGGTTTGTCCAGTTACATACGAACCCATATCACTGGCTAGGAACACCACCACATTGGCCACATCAGAAGCTGCTCCGAATTTACCCAGCGGAATGTTCGATTTGTATTTTTCAGCGCCTTCGCCATCTTTCAAGTAACTGGTCATATCGGTTTCGATGAACCCGGGTGCAATGGCATTGCAACGAATGTTGCGGCTACCCAATTCTTTCGCAACCGATTTCGTGAATCCGATCACACCAGCCTTGCTCGCGGCATAGCTAGCCTGTCCGGCATTCCCGATCTCCCCGATGATCGAACTCATATTGATGATGACACCACTGCGGGCCTTCATCATCGGACGGATCACCTGCTTAGTCATATAGAATACGCTGTTCAAGTTCACTTGAATCACCTGCTCCCACTGCTCGTTGGTCATCCGCATCAACAGATTGTCTTTGGAGATCCCGGCGTTGTTCACCAGCACATCAATTTGACCGAACTCCTGGAGTACTTCATTTACGAACGATTCGCATTGGGCAGCATCACCGGCATTGCTTTTCCAAGCTTTGGCCTTTACGCCAAGGCTTTGAATTTTCTGCTCGAGGGCAGCGGCTTTCTCCGCGCTGCTGTCACTTACATAAGTGAATGCGATGTGCGCCCCTTGTTCAGCCAGTTCAAGGGCGATGGCTTCTCCGATTCCCCGGGCTGCACCGGTAACAATGGCAACTTTGCCGTCAAGCAGTTTCATAAGCAGTGGTTTGAATGGCCGTAAAATTAGGCCTTATTGAGCGAAAGCAGTTCGTCGAGCAACGTGCGTTCGTTGCTGAGCCGAGGCACCTTGTGCTGTCCGCCCAGTTTTCCTTTTGCGCGCAGCCAATCGGTGAACAAACCGGGACGGGCGGCATGCACTTGAGGCAAGCGAAGTGCAATGCTCTTATGCCGTTTGGCCTCGTAATCGCTGTTCACTTGTTGCAAGGATTGGTCGAGTACGTCGGTGAATTGTGCGAGCGAATCCGGTTCGCGCTCAAATTCAACGATCCATTCATGTGCGCCATTGCCGTGATCGGAAAAATAAAGCGGGGCCGCCGTATAATCCAACACGACGGCATTGGTCAAACGCGAAGCTTCTGCAATGGCCCGATCAGAATTATCAACGATCACCTCTTCACCAAATGCATTGATGTAATGCTTGATCCGACCACTCACATTGATGCGAAACGGATTCAGGTGCGTGAATTGAATGGTATCGCCCACCAAATACCTCCAGAGTCCGCCATTGGTGGAAATGATCAACGCGTATTGCTTGCCCAATTCGACTTTATCCAACCCAACGGTCAGCGGATGTTTTTTTCCATATTCCGTGATCGGCATGAACTCCATGAAAATGCCATGATCGGGAAACAGCAACATGCCGTCGGCACCGGGATAGTCCTGTGCGGCAAAAAATCCTTCACTCGCATTGTACATCTCCAAATAATGGATCGGCTCCCCGATGATCTTGGCGAATTGTTCTCGGTACGGCGTAAAGGAAACACCGCCATGTAAATACAACTCCAGGTTAGGCCAAACTTCCTTCATGGTCGTTTTTCCAGTGATCTCGAGAATCCGACGGAAGAGCACCAAGGTCCACGTAGGCACTCCCGAGATGGAAGTCACATTCTCCGGGATCGTAGCCATCGCCAGTTTTTCGATCTTGGTTTCCCATTCATCCATCAACGCAATGCTCAGTTCAGGGGTACGTAACCAATGACCCCAGAACGGCGTGTTTTGCAACAACACCGCACTCAGATCTCCGTATTGCGCATCGGGATTCAAGGAGTGGAGCGTATGGCTGCCCCCAATGACCAACCCTTTCCCCGTTAACAAATTGGAATCGGGGTGATGCTGATAATACATGGTCAATACATCCTTGGAGGCTTTGTAGTGACCATTCGATAAACTCTCCTGGCTGATGGGAATGAATTTGCTGCGATCACTGGTGGTGCCGCTGCTTTTCGCGAACCAGGAGATCGGGGTATCCCAAAGCACATTCTGTTCCCCCTGCATGATCCGATCGATGTAGGGCTTGAGGTCTTCGTACTCATGCACCGGCACCGCCTCTTTGAAGGCACGGATATTGAATAAGGAGGGGAAATTATATTGACGACCGAACTCCGTGTACTGAGCAGCCGATACCAACTCCTGCAACACATCGCGCTGGGCGTTCATGGGATTGTCGCGCCAGGCATCGATGCGCCAACCGCGCATACGCGCCAACGAAGAAATGGCCGGTGATAACAGGTTCATTGCGTCGAAAAATAAATCATTTTTTGATAGGCGCACCCGATAAAATGATGAGGGTGGTCAGTCAGCCATATAGCCCGCCTCAACCTGCTGGCTCAATCGTTCTTTCAATGCAGGCGTCGCAAAGCAATGACGGACCGCCTCCCGGTTACAATGCCGAAAATCGGCCAGCGTCCACCCGAACACTCGATGCAACAAGGCATACTCATCCGAAAGGGTCGTGGGCGTCACGGTACGGGCATCGGTATTAACGCTCATCGAAACACCTGAACGTAAGATCCGATCGGCCGGATGGTCCTCGATCCGCTGGTAGATATTGGTCTGCAGGTTGCTGTTGGGACAAACCTCCAAATGAATATCGTGCGCTTTCAAATGCTCCATCAAAGCCGGGTCCTCTATGCTGCGCACCCCGTGACCGATTCGGCTGGGACGAAAATGTTTCAGCACCTCCCAAACACTTTTAGGTCCGCATGCCTCACCTGCGTGAGCCGTACAAGAAAGTCCTTTCTGTTTGGCATACTCGAAGGCCGACTCATGCGCCTGTACTGGATAACCCGCCTCATCGCCTGCCACGTCGAAGCCAACCACGCGTGTACCCTGAAACGCCTCCACCAATTTTACGGTGGTCAAACTCTGCTCCTCATTGTAATGCCGAAGCGTGCACAGAATAAGACCTGCCTCCACACCCGTACGCACAATGGCTTCGCGCGTGGCCGCCTCAACTGTCTCCACCACTTCGGTGGCAGTCATTCCCTTCGCTACATGAAGCAGGGGCGCAAACCGAATCTCGGCATAGATGAGTCCGTCGGCTTTCAATTGATCGAATAGGTCGAGCGTAACCGCCCTTAGTTGCTCAGGCGTTTGCATCAGGGCAATGGGTTTCTCGGCGCGCCGGATGTAATCGACCAGATCGTTGCATCGATTGGGTGCAATGAAATCGCTTCGGTACATCTCCTCCGTAACGGACGGGTCGAGTTGTTGCACCACGGCAAAACTCAAGCTGCAATCCAGATGCAGGTGCAATTCGATCTTGGGATAAGGGCGAAAATCCATGAAGCGGCAAACTACAACAAATGGCCTAAAAGATCCCGGGCCGAAGCCAGTTCGCGGAAGTTTACATGCTCGACTGCATGATCGATCTGCTCGTGTGCCCAGGTGGTGTGATAAGGGATGTGAATGGCATGCCCGCCGATGGCCAATACAGGCAATACATCCGATTTCAGCGAATTGCCGATCATCAGAAAATGTACCGGATCAATATCAAGATGCCCGATCAACTTTCGATAATCTGCCTCCCGCTTATCGCTCATGATCTCAATGTGGTGGAAATATTCAGCCAGTCCCGACTTCTTCAATTTTCTTTCTTGATCCAGCAGATCCCCTTTGGTGGCCACCACCAACCGATATTTCTTTTTCAACTGATGCAATACTTCCTCGATTCCATCCAGCAATTCAATGGGCTTGTCCAATAAGTCTTTTCCGTATTGAATGGCTTTTTCTATGACTAAGGGATCAATCTTTTTATCGCTGACGCGCAAAGCGGTCTCGATCATCGAGAGCATGAAACCCTTCACGCCGTATCCATAATGAGGAATATTCTGCAGCTCGGTATAGAAAAGCTCTTTGGCCACGCTGTGATGCGGGAGATAATCTTCCAGCAAGGCACAGAACTTATCCTCCGCCTCGCGGAAATAGGTTTCATTCACCCAAAGGGTATCGTCGGCATCAAAAGCAATAACCTGAATAGACATATTTATTCGGAAGGGGTAACAGGACCGGCCAACATGGCTTCTTCGTGGATCCAGTCCTTTCGTTTCAATTCGAAATTGCGGCCCAAATACAGATTCCGCACTTGTTCGTCAGCAGCCAGCTCCTCGGCCGTACCGTGCTTGAAGATCTTTCCTTCGATCAACAAATAAGCCCGATCGCAAATGGATAAGGTTTCGGTCACGTTGTGGTCGGTGATCAAGATCCCGATGTTGCGGTATTTAAGTCGGGCTACAATGGCCTGTATGTCCTCCACCGCAATGGGGTCGATGCCCGCAAAGGGCTCATCCAATAAGATGAATTTAGGATCGACGGCCAAGGCGCGGGCGATCTCTGTGCGACGGCGCTCACCCCCACTCAGTACATCGCCCATGCTTTTGCGGACGTGTTGCAACCGAAATTCACTCAACAATGACTCCAATCGGTCGCGTTGTTCGGCTTTGGAGTAATTCTTCATTTCCAAAACAGCGAGGATATTGTCCTCCACAGTAAGCTTCCGAAAGATCGAGGCTTCTTGAGGCAGATACCCAATGCCCTTTTGAGCCCGTTTGTACATGGGCAGGGCCGTAATGTCTTCTTGATCCAGAAATACCTGGCCTTGATCGGGTTTGATCAGTCCCACCACCTGATAGAACGAGGTGGTCTTACCGGCTCCGTTCGGACCCAGCAATCCGACGATCTCCCCTTGCTTGACCGAAAAAGAAACTTGGTTAACGACTGTTCGTGAACCATAGCGTTTGACCAGGTCTCGGGTTTGAATGGTAACAGACATGGCACAAAAATAGCATTTCGACCCGCTAGCGGCCCGATTTTAACGGAACCCATACATAGGGCCTTTATCGTTATTTTTGCCGCCGATGAAAGTAGTCGAACACATCCAGCGGGCGAAAGACACCTTGATCTCCTTTGAGGTGCTGCCTCCTTTGAAAGGAAAAGGCATTGAGGCGTTGTACAAACACCTCGATCCCCTCATGGCACACAAGCCGGCTTTCATCAACGTGACCTATCACCGCAGCGAGCACGTTTTCAAAAAACGCCCCGACGGCGGATTTGAAAAAGTAGTGGTCCGCAAACGCCCCGGCACCGAAAGCATCTGCGCCGCCATCCTCAATAAATACAATGTCGATACCGTCCCGCACCTGATCTGCGGCGGATTCAGCGTCAATGAAACCGAGGATGCACTCATCAACCTGCACTACCTCGGTATCGACAATGTACTGGTGTTGCGCGGAGATGCCGCCAAAAATGAAATGAGTTTTGAAGCAGAACCCGGCGGGCATAAATACGCCTCCGACCTGCTCAAGCAAGTGGTCGACCTAAACGATGGGATCTATCAAGAAGAAGATCTGCGCGATTCGCACAAGACCGCCTTCTGCATCGGCGTAGCCGGATATCCCGAAAAACACTTCGAAGCCCCAAACATGGACGCCGATCTGCAACACCTGAAAAAGAAGGTTGAATTGGGCGCCGATTACATCATCACACAAATGTTCTTCGACAACAACAAATACCACGAATTCGTCAAACGTTGTCGGGAAATGGGGATCACCGTTCCGATCATTCCGGGACTCAAGCCGATCTACAACAAAAAACAATTGACCGTTCTACCCAAGACCTTCCACATCGATCTCCCTTCCGACCTCGCGAATGCCGTACATAAGTGCAAGACCGATCTCGAAGTGGAAAAAGTCGGTGCCGAATGGTTGTTGATGCAATCGCGTGAGCTGAAAAAAAGCGGCGTACCCGTGTTGCATTACTACACCCTGGGCCGGCCGCAATTGATCGCCGACGTAGTCGGACAGATCTAATCGACTTATTTCAGCAGCGTTTCCAATACTTTCTGATCCACTTTGACGGGATATTTTTTTCGCAATGCCGCTTCCCAATTCTTTTCCATCTCGATCTGCAGATCGTTGATCACACTGCCACGCGCTTCCTCGAAACGTTTGGGTCCGGGTTCGGGATAAACCCGCAACACATAAGCAAAGGATGCATTGTTGTCCAACTCATTGATGACCGGATCGAACAATTGTCCAACCTGAGGCACCTGCTTGCCAATATTCGGGATCTGTTCCCACTCCAGTCGGGCTGAATCCGTGAAAACACGTTCGCCATAAGCCAGTGATTCGTTTTTCCAGTTGGTGGGACGAGCCTTTACTTTCGCATGCAGGTCCTTCGCTGCATTGATGTCCGAACAGAAGAAGAGCACTACGTCGGCGCTGGACTTCCAATTGTACTTTTCCTTTTGTTTATTGAACAACACTTGCTGTGCGAGTGTATCGGCTTGCGCTTTGTTCCAAACTTCTTGCTGCATGATCTCGAAGAACAAGTTGCCATCGCGAAACTCCGTCAACTGCTCGCGATACTCCTCATTGAATGATTCGAGATTGGCTTTGTAATATTCAACCAATACATATTGCTCCCACTCCGTACGCACCTGTGCATGCGGTTTCAGTCCACTTCCATCGGGCTGATAGCGGAAGTTGGTGGCGAACTGGATCCAATCAGAAGCAGTATATACTTTTTTCGACAAGTCCTTACCGATCGTGAACAGCGCCGTTTTTGACTGGACCGTTTTTCCAAATGTAGTCATCGATTTCAGATCGAGTAAGCTGTCCGAATACTGCCAGAGTGCTGTCTCGTTGTAGACAACGCGGCGATAGCCCACTTTCTTTTGCACCAATTCGTAGATGAAATCTTTTGCATTGCGCCAGCGATCGTCGGAGCGCACTTTTTGATCGAATTGTTGTTGCGTCTCCAACACCATCCAATCGTTTGCAGGTGGCGTCGTCTTCATGCGCTGAAGAATGTGCCAGCCGTGTTTGGTGAAGAACGGGGTCGATAATTCTCCATCGCGCGTTAGCGCGATCAATTTGGATTCGAAAGCGGGATCGTATTGGCCAACGCCGAATTCCATCAGTTCACCGCCATTGGCAGCCGAGATGTAATCGTTGCTGAACAACCGGGCCATCTCCCCAAATCCGGCTCCATTTTGTAAGGCCATGTAAACCGAATCGGCCAGTTTCTGAATGCGCTTCTTTTCGGTTTCATCGGCCCCGGGGGGAATGGCGAGGAGGATCTGCTTGACTTTGAAAGTTCCGATTGCAGGACGTTCACCCACTACGCGGAAAATATGATAGCCGATGTTGGACCGAACCCATCCGCTGTTCTTACCGATCGCTGTTTGATAGATTGCCGATTCCATATCGTAGGGCAGGGTGAAGGCAGTGATGTATCCAATACGTCCTTGATTCTGATTCACCGATGGGTCATCGGAGTATTGTCTGGCCAGGGGCGTAAAATCTTCCCCTTGCTGCAAGCGTTTCTCCACTTCTGCTTTTCGTTGGGTCGCGCGGGTTGAATCGAGTTCTCGGTTGGGATTTCGGAAGGAAATGAAAATATGCACCACATCCCGATCGGTCTGGCTACGCTCAAACGCTTCTTTTTTCAATCGCTCGAGTAGTACCGGATCGGCGAGGTATTTGTCGGTGAGTTGAGCGCGCAGGTTTTCGACTTCCTGTACGATACCCGGCAAGGTATCATAACGACGGGCATAGGCCTCTTTCACTTTCATCTTGGCATTCACGAACAGATCGAGATAGTTGCGCATAGATTGCGCTTGGGGACTGACCGTATCGGTGTTGTTGCGCTTATACGCGCGAACGAATTCCTTGGCGTCGACCTTGTTCGATCCGTAAGTCATTAGGGTTTGAGCCGTTGTCATGTTGCCCAGCAAGCAAGCTGAAACCAACAGAGAGAGCATACGCATCATAAAGATGAATTGAAGTCCTATTTTTTTTCCGCTCTTCGAAGTTCGAATACTTCATCCATTTGTTCGAAGGTGAGTTTCTTGGCAACGATTCGTTTATCGCGATCAAGCAGATACAAAGTGGGGAAGGTCTGAATGTCGAACAATTGCGAATAACCGGGCATGCCCGCATCGATTCGTTGTTTTTCGGACTGTTTGGAATAATACACATGCGTCCAGCCGGTGAGCTGATTTTGCTGGATGAAGTCTAGCCAGTTTTTTCGATTCCCTTCGGTCTCTTTGGCGACCGAATAAATACCCAAACCCTGCTTGGACCATTTGGCTCGATACATCGAATCAACCCGAGGCAGTGTTTCCTTGCAATGGCCACAAGTCGGATCCCAAAAAATCACCAGCGTGTACTCCGATTTGAGGTCATAAAGCGGACGAACCACACCGGTCGAGTCGGGCAGCTCCACCTCGGCCGCCGGGGTACCCAAGATATTCGCCATCAAACTATACGCCCGGTCTTGCACCAACTTTACTCCTTTCTCATTCAACCATTCATAGGTTTTATTCGCGAAATACTTTTCATAGAGATGCACGAAGACCGCATCCTCCCACATGTACTGCTGATTCAGATAGCGATTGATGAACTTGATCAGTAAAAACCGATTCATTTCGGGATCGATCTGCGCAAAAGCCAACATTTGGTCGATCTCGCGGATCACCGAATCCGGGTCAGGCGCCACCACTTGTTTGAAA
>Ga0102917_1000084_pt1 | contig 29608 bp, 24 predicted proteins | sample Colrivmet1562A02_FD_78201 | JGI IMG/M metagenome (GOLD analysis project Ga0102917, IMG submission 78201) | Estuarine microbial communities from the Columbia River estuary - metaG 1562A-02 | ecosystem: Environmental > Aquatic > Marine > Intertidal zone > Estuary | place: USA: Columbia River...
GCAGGCGGCGAACTGGAAGGAATGAAGGGAACGATGCCATTGGTAGCGCTTTCCGATGAATTCAAAACGGGAATGAACGAGTTCTGGGTTGCCGCAGGCAACGCCGAGCTCACCGACTTCTCGTACGCAGCAGAAGCATTTGACTCGGTCATGCTCGTCGCCCTTGCAGCAGAAGCTGCAAAGACCGACGGCAGCGCCTTGGCTGGCGAAATCATGAACGTGTCCCGCGACGGCGAGACATGCACAGAGTTTGCTGCATGCGTTGAATTGATCAAAGCTGGAACCGACATCAACTTCGAAGGCGTTTCAGGCCCACAGGACATGAACGGAAACGGCGAGCCAATCAAGGCTTCGTACGGCGTTTTGACCTTTGATGCAACGAACCGTTTCGACTACGCAGACGCTGAGTACATCTTGGCTGACTTGCCAGAATCCGACTATGTCGATCTTCAGGCACCAACCGTAGAGCGCGCTGGTGACGGCGTCTTGAAGTTCGGAACCTTGTTGCCAGAAACCGGCAACCTCGCATTCCTCGGACCACCAGAATTCGCTGGTGTTGAGTATGCAATCAGCCTCATCAATGCGGCTGGCGGCGTTCTTGGCAAGCCAGTTGAGTACGTACAAGGCGACTCGGGTGACACTTCAACCGATACAGCAAGCACGACCGTTGACCGCCTCTTGGGCGAATCAGTCGACGCAATCGTTGGCGCTGCATCATCCGGCGTGTCCCTCACCGTGATTGACAAGATCACCGCTGCAGGCGTCCTCCAGATCAGCCCAGCCAACACTTCAGAGAAGCTGTCAACGTACGCAGACAATGGTCTGTACTACCGCACAGCACCATCTGACATCCTTCAGGGTGCAGTTTTGGCCAACTTGATCGCCGGTGACGGCAACCAGTCGGTATACATCATGGCCCTTGACGATGCTTACGGCACCGGCTTGGCCGCTTCCATTGGTAAGAACCTTGAAGCCGCAGGCGTCACCGTTCTTGGAACCAAGATCTACGACCCAGCTGCAGCAACATTTGATGCTGAAGTTGGCGAAGTGGTCGCTGCAAACCCAGACGCAATCATGCTCGTAACCTTCGATGAAGGTTCACGCATCTTGCGCACAATGGTTGAGCAGGGAATCGGACCAAAGGTCAAGAAGGTATACGGTTGCGACGGCAACATGGGTAACGCTCTCGGCGAGAACTTCGACGCGGGTAAGTAACCACAACCATCTAGAACTGAAAAACCCCCGGTCCGAAAGGGCCGGGGGTTTTTTATTGCCTGAAAACAGTTGATCAACCACCCGTGGCTTTTGCCAACGTGCCGAGATATAGGGCAATTACCTTCGGGTCGGAGAGCAACTCTCGCCCAGTGCCCGTATAGGCATTCTTGCCCTGGTCGAGTACGTATGCGCGGTCGGTTACTTGCAAGCAGCGACGGGCATTCTGCTCCACCATCAAGATGGCAATTCCCTCTTCGTTGATCTTCTTGCACTGAATGAACACTTCGTCCTGCAGCACAGGCGACAACCCGGCAGAAGGCTCGTCGAGCAACAACAACTTCGGCTCCATCATCAACGCCCTACCCATTGCGACCATCTGGCGTTCGCCGCCAGACAGCGATCCTGCGCGTTGCGAAGCACGTTCGCGAAGCTTCGGAAACAACGAAGTGACATATTCGAATCGATCGTTGAAAACGGATGGCTTCAGAAAGCAACCCATTTCCAAATTCTCTTTGACTGTGAGGCTTTGGAACACGTTTTGTGTCTGTGGAACGTAGCCAACTCCGTGTTCCACTAGTTCGTGTGCCTTATGGCCGGTGATGTTCTCGTTGTTGAAAGAAACTGTTCCAGAACGAACCGCACATTGTCCAAGAATTGCTTTAAGCACGGTGGACTTGCCAGCACCGTTAGGGCCGATTACGCCGACGAATTCGCCAGCGCGAACTTCGATGTTGCAACCATTGAGAATGTTCACCTCGGGAATGTAACCCGCAACCAATTCGTCTACTACGAGAACGCGATCGTCGGCGCCAGTCGTCATGATGGGGTCTCCTCGCCTAACAAAGACTTACCTTGGTGTGCACCGAGGTACGCCTCGATGACAGCAGGGTTAGCGGCAATTGCTTCTGGTGTTCCTTCGGCAATAATGCGTCCTTCGGCCATCACGATTACCCAGTCGGACACATCGTGCACCATGTCCATGTCGTGCTCGACGAATAACACAGTCATCCCATCATCACGCAAACCGCGAATGTGCTCGTTGAGGCTTTGCTTCAATGCAGGGTTGACACCAGCCATCGGCTCGTCCAACATCACCAACCGCGGATTGGTCATTAGCGCGCGCGACATCTCTAGGAGCTTGCGCTGTCCGCCCGAAAGTGTGCCTGCATACTCATTGCGCATGTGGTCTAGTTTGAACCGCTGAAGCAACTGATCGGCACGTTGCTCAATCAGTTTCTCTTGAGCCTTCCAACGAAATGGGAACAACCCATTCCACCAGCGCTCGCCCACCTGGTGAGTTGCTCCAAGCTTCATGTTCTCGATCACTGACATCTTGGTCAGGCTCTTTGTCAGCTGGAAGGTGCGAACCATACCCATCGATGCTGTCTTGTGAGCAACAACCTTCGCTAATGAACGCCCATCGAAACGCCATTCCCCTGTGTCCGGTGTGTCGAAGCCAGTGAGCAAATTGAATAGTGTGGTTTTACCGGCGCCGTTGGGGCCGATGAGAGCCGTGATTGATCCACGCTGAACTTCTATGTGGTCAACGTCTACGGCGGTTACACCACCGAAATTTTTCTTTACCTTATCCGCGAGCAGGATTGGGTCTGGCTTGGCAACGCCAGGCGCAGGTTGCACGCCAGCCAGAGCAGCACGCGCGCGCTGTGCAGTCTCGGTATAGACGCGATCAGCGACCATCAAGGGCCATCTCTTTCCGGTTTCCAAAAATTCCCTGTGGACGGAAGGTCATCAACAACATCAGACCGATACCGATCAGCATGTAGTTGACAGGACCGACCTGCGACTTTTGAAGCAGTCCCACGCCGAAGACTGAGATTCCGCCATCTCTCGTCAATTCACGCAAGGTGTTGTCGCTGAAGACATACAAGCCCCAGAAAATCATCGGGCCAACTATTGAACCTGAAACCTTGGCAACGCCGCCTAGCACGAGGGCAGTGAGCACGTAGAACGTCACATCGCGGCTGTAGTTGTCTGGTTGCACCGAGCCGCGGTCGAGGGCGAACACCATGCCCGAGAACATACCGATGACGCCGCCCATGACCAGGGCTTGCATCTTGTAGCTGTACACGTTCTTTCCTAAAGAACGCACCGCATCTTCATCTTCGCGAATTGCCTTAAGAACGCGACCCCAAGGGCTGCGCATGAGATAGAAAACAACAACTCCAAATATGCCCACCAAACACCACGCGACGATCAACGTCCAAAACGTGTAACCGCTGTATTGAAATGGCCGAAACCCATATTGCTTGCTGGGGTCGAATGGGCTGAGGTCTCGGAATTGTGTGCTGAAACTATTGATGCCGTCGCTGCCGCCGAAGAAACGCTTGAAGCGCACCGATCTCACGAACAACCTCACTATTTCCGCCGTTGCGATAGTGACGATCGCCAAGTAATCGGCTCGTAAGCGCAACGTTGGAATGCCAACGAGCAAACTCAATATGACAACAAAGGCCAATGCAATCGGTATTCCGTACCACATGCTGACATCAAAATATTGCGCAGTCATTCCGATGCCGTAGGCACCACAGGCCATAAAAGCTGCTTGACCAAAATTGAGGAGGCCCGTGTAGCCAAACTGAATGTTGAGACCGAGTGCAGCCAACGCGAAATATGCAGCATCTATTCCGACGAGAGAACTCACGGTGTTCTCGAGAATCTTTAGCCAATCCATATGCTCAACCCACCCTCTGCTTGCGGCCCAAAATGCCCTGCGGACGAACGATGAGAACAACGATCAGAATGAACAACGCGGGCGCCGCCTTCAATTCGGCAGGCACAACAAGCGAAGCCATCTCCACCAGAATGCCTACGAAAAACCCACCGATAAGGGCACCATACGCAGAGCCCAAACCACCAAGGGTGATACCCGCGAACATTAAGAAGATGAGTTTCGAACCCATGTCGAATCCGACTTGCTCGTCAAGCCCGCGGAAGATGCCTCCGAGCGTTGCAAGTGCGCCACCAGCAAACCAAACGATGCGGATGATCTTTTGCGTATCGATACCCGTTGATGAAGCCAAAGTTGGATTATCGGAAACCGCTCGAACAGCCTTGCCGGTTCGAGAGCGAGACAAGAAGAGCGCAACCGCTACCAAAACGACCAACGACAAAATTGCTGTTGTTAAATCGCGTGGAGTCATGCTTACGGGACCAAACGATTTGGCTGTTTGCATGCTGAAATCACCAAATGGCTTAGTGCGTCCACCAAATTGATACAGAAATATGTTTCGCAACATAATGGAAAGCCCTACGGAAACAACAAGCTGCGAGACCAAACCAATTCCGCGATTGCGAAGCTTGGCGAAAACCAGACCGTTAATGGCCAAACCAAATAAACCTCCGATAGCCACGACAAACGGTGCTGCAATCAAAAGTGGAATACCCAATGTGACGTTGAAGAGAAACATCGTGAGTCCACCGAAGGCGACCATCTCGCCGTGTGCAAAGTTGGTGAGACCAGTGGTGCCGAAAATTAATGAGAGGCCAACGGAGCACATTGCAATCACAAGACCTAAACGAACACCGTCGGCGAAACGCTGAGCGATTCGCTCAAAAGCGGAAGCACCAGACTCACCAACCGATCCAGTAAAGAATGTGACCTTCTTGTTCGAAGTGGTGAATGCATCCTTAGTGATGACTGCGATTGCTTTGTTCTCATCGATCAACGACATGCCACTTGGTAGAGACGAGAGCACTAATTCGACGGTGTAGCCGGCCTTTTCCGGTACGGGGACACTTACCGTTCCCGTACCCGTCCCCGTGACAAATTCGCCAACGGCAACACCGGCTTCGGTTTTGACCAAAACAGTTACACCAGGTACAGGTTGACGCTCTGTAGTTCCGTTAACGACAACTTGATCGAAGACCGAGATATCGATGCTCAAGCCCGAATCGGCAGCATGCACCAGAGAAGAAGAGGCACCGACACTGAACAGTGCCGCTAGCAACACCACAAGAGCCTTCACGCAACTCAATACTGCGTGAAAAGTTTTCCTCTCCTGCACTTAAGCCCCCTCGAAATGTGTGCCTTTAGTCAAGCATAAAACGGTGCTTGTTGGGCATTTTCTACCCCTCAATAAGCTGTAGGCGCAGAGCGGTGATCCAGACCGCAACAGAACCTGCAACGTGCAAGGCAACAAGCGGAACGGGCACCCCAGAGAAGTACTGCAAATATCCAAGAGCTCCCTGGAAAAGGCACCAGAAGAGAAAAACCTGGAGGCCATGACCGATCAACTGCCATTCTTTGCCATTTTTTCTCACTCGATATGCGAGCAACAAGGCACTGAGAAGACACAACCAGACTGATGCACTGTGCAACCGCACCGACCATCCGATATCGATGCCGAGCCTGATCGCATTCTCATCGCCCGCGTGGGGACCTGCCCCGGTAACGACCGTTCCCAAAATTATTGCCAAACCGCAGAAAATGAGAAGAACCCATCTGAGGCGCGCAGTTATCGCGCCTAATTCCCCTGCTTCGGGTTTCCTTGGACCATCGATTGCTGCGCGAACACGATGGTTGAGAACCACTGCGTTAGTGATGAGCACGATGGAGACCAAGAAATGCAGCATGTTCGAGTAAGGGTTTAGGCCCGTTAGAACCACAACGCCCCCGATCACTATCTGCGCAAGCACGCCGGCGACCAGTCCCCACGAGAGCAAGGTCAGGTTCCGGATTCGGGGCTTGAGTAAGAGCGACATACCCACAGCGGCCATGACCGCAATCGTCACTACCCCGGTAAAAAGACGATTGATTTGCTCAATTGCCGCATGTGTTGAGGAAACATCCACGAACTTGGACGAATTACATGCTGGCCAATCCACACACCCAAGCCCAGAACCGGTAAGGCGTACGAGCGACCCGCTGACGATAATCACGTAGAGCGCCACAAAAGCCGCCTGAGTCACCCTCAAATAGGACTTCAGCGACAGCCCATTTGCCCTCATTTCGTCACCTTATAGAAGATTGCCCAGGCTTTGCTTAGCCACCAACCGTGACTCTTGGCGGTCAAATAGCCAATTAGACCACTCTAAGTGGTTGGTACAACATTTTCTGTGAGAAATCTCTCAAGTTTGCTTGCACCTTGCCGATCCCTATTGCGGAACTCACACCAGCAATACCGCAAGGGAGCACATCATGGAAAGCAATCTTCTTCGCAAGGCAATCATCGCCTTAGCAGCATCTGTCACGATGTCGATCGCCGGAACGGCCTTCGTTGTCACTGGCGCTGCCGCCAGCAACGCACCGACAGCAGTTGTTGCTCAACTTCCCCTCTTTGGAGACTCTGGACCAGAAGTAGTTCGTCTCCAACAAGCAATTGCAGCCCGCGGATTCACCGTCAAGGGCGGAATCACGGGTTCATTCACCACATCCACGAAGTCAGCATTGCGTTCACTGCAAAAGGTTGCCGGATTCAAGGCAACTGGAAAACTGGATGAGCGCACTGCAAAATTTCTCGGTCTTGTTGACGTAGCACCTGCTCCAGCTGCAGTCGTTGCAACACCTGTTGCGGCGGTTGCAAGCAAAAATGTAGTTGTCGCATCGAGTTCATCATTGCCAAAAGTTGGCGATCGCAGCCAGGCCGTACGTACCATCCAAGAAGTATTGATGCGCGATGGAATCGGTCTCGTCGGTGGAGCAGATGGCATCTTTGGCAACGGCACTTCTGCAGCCATCGCTGAGTACCAAAAGCGTCGTGGCCTTTCGATAACAGGCGTTATGGACGATGCAACTCAGGCCGCAATGATCCCTGTTCCAGTCGCTCCGGTTGCCCAAGCAGCAGTAACAAGCACAATCACAATTGATTCGCTTCCAGTGCGCGGTCAAACGAGCGATGCTGTTCGTCAGTTACAGAACGCTTTGATTGCAAACGGAACCGAAGTAAAGGGTGGCGCCGATGGAATTTTTGGTGTTGCAACAACCATCGCAATCGGAAACTTTCAGGCAGCACGTGGCCTAAACCAATCGAAGGCACTTGATGTAAACACCGCAGTTGCTCTTGGTTTAATCCCTAGCCTCGAGTCACAAGGCTTCCCATCGCTTGACGCATTTCCATTGATCGGCAAATGCTCATTCGTAGACTCGTGGCACGCTCCACGACCAGGTGGACGCCTGCATGAAGGCGTTGACATCATCGCAGCACGCGGACTTCCCCTTGTTGCGGTGAAGGATGGCGTCATCACCAAAATGCTTACCAATCAGACACTTTCTGGAAACGCGATTCGTTTGACCATCGCGGACGGAACGTACTTCTACTACGCCCACCTCGATGCATTTGCTGAAGGAATCACAGTAGGAACTCAAGTTTCGGCGGGACAGGTAATTGGATACAACGGATCTACTGGCGCAACTTCTTCGCACCTTCACTTCGAAGTACACCCACGTGGTGGCGAAGCAGTTAATCCGTACCCATTTGTTAAAGCTGTAGATGCTTGCAACTAATTGTTATTGCTCCCGCAAACAATAAGGCAAGCAACTAGACCAATTGGATTGGTGACGATGTGAGAACCATCATCAATCCAATTGGTCATACTTAACGGGTGCGTTCTGAATGCTCCAAATGCTCCAGATCACTGAGGTTCACCAAACTAAACGTATATCCGTCACCAAGTTTCATCGCCTTTATTGTGGTGATTGACGAGTGCCCGATGACGAAACGTTCCCATTCCCAGGGTGTGGTTTGAAGGCCGAGCAAGTGGCAAATCAGCACGCTATTTGTGCCTGCATGCGCCACAAACACCAAGCTCTCATCGGGGTTGTCGATATTCCAAACGGGTAGCGAGTGATGCTCGTGCCGATACACACCGCGTTGAGCAAAAAACTCTGTTGCACCTGCATGGATGCGAGCAACAAAATCGCGAACGGGCTCCCCGCCCTCTAAACCATTCCAGCGGTCCTCTGCCTTCAGTGCTAATTCATCTCGATACTTCTTGATCGTCACCTCGGACGGCTGACCATGCCATGCCGGCTCGCGAATCTCTTCAAGAAATGGCTCGATAACTTCCGCTCTCTGGTGATGTTGCAAAAGAGGAGCCGCTGTCTGCCTTGTCCTGAGCAAGGGAGAAACAAAAATGTGGTCGTAGCTCTCGTCTTTTAGTCTGTCGCCCAAACGCTGTGCTTGTCGAAATCCGCGCTCTGAGAGCGGTGGATTGACAACGCTCTTGCCGTCCTTCACCCACTCTGGCTCGGCATGACGAATAAGTCGAATTTCCATATAACGACTGTAGTTGGTTCAAAAACCTGAACGGGCTATCAAGGAATCTGCGCGTTGATCTCGCACGACTCAAAAATACCGCGCAATCTCGATCGGTATTGCGCATCAGTTTCATCAATAACTTCTTGAGCCTCCTCCGTGAATTGAATGCCCACACACTCGGCCTGGGATTGAGTGAGCGCTATACCAAATTGTTCGGCTACGAAATAGCCATAGGAACGGAGTGCAGTTTCTTCATTATCGAAGCCTGTATTCACGTCGGGTTGCGGCTCCACAATCAAAGATGCTTCGGGTGCTTCAGGAAGATCCCCTGGCGCATTATTGATATTCTTTGTTAGCTCAACGCTGCACTTGTCTTTGATGAATTCTCGAACACGTTCTAATGACTGAATGTTGTCATTCCGAGTCATATTGCTAATGGCTCGCTGCACAGCAATATCGGTGGCGCCGATGTTTCCATCCCAATAGACATTTTGTAACGCAATGGAAAGCTCGGTATAAAAGCGGGAAACACGTTCGAAATCATCTTGTATCTCATATGGCGCGATGTCATTAAGCGTGAGTAGCGAACCAAGGAATACGGCAAACGAACTTTGCAACTGTCGTGGTGCAACAACCGACAAATCCTCAATGGACTGATCGACTGCAACCATTGACGACTCGAAATCACTCGCCCTGCTGCACACAGCGGCTACTTCGTCGGACACGCCACAACCACCTAAGACCGTTCCGGCCAAACCAACACATATCCACCAAGCAGCACGACGAATGATCATCTCTGTCCCTCTGTTGCCGATACCCACGTTGCATAGAGTTTTGCGTATTCTCCATCGTTTTTCAGCAAATCCTGATGCGAACCATCTTCCACGACCCTTCCATCGCGCAGAAGTACTACTCGCTGGGCGCGAGCTGCCGTAGAGAGTCGATGCGCAATGGAAACCGTTGTGCGCCCCTCTGCCAAACGCTGCAAGGCGCGCGATATCCGAACTTCAGTCGCCGCGTCAACCGCCGAAGTCGCTTCATCCAAAATCAACACATCCGGCTTCACCAACGACGCACGCACGAGGGCAATCAACTGGCGTTCACCAGCAGACAGCGAACCACCACGTTGTCCAACATGCGTGTCCAGGCCAAAAGGCATCGTTTCTAGCCAATCCAACAAGTCAAGATCTTTAAACGACGCGAGGAGCAAGTCATCCGAAGCGTCTGGCAAGGCAAACATTAAGTTTTCTCTCACTGTTTGAGCAAACAAAAACGGCTCCTGAGGAACGACCACCATTCTGCTTCGCAGTACTTCATTTCCGACCTGGGTAAGTGGTACGCCCCCGATCGAGACCGACCCAATTGTCGGGTCAACCAATCGAGCTATCAATCGAGCAACCGTTGTCTTCCCAGAACCTGACGGACCCACCAGCGCTACATGTTGACCACCATGAATATGCAGCGATACGTCATTGAGTACTAGATCGTCCTCGTCGTCGCCGTCTCGCGCCGAATAGGCAAAGCTCACACGATCAAGATCAATTGATAAAACTCCGTTTGGAAGAGGCAACGGATTGAGTGGCGCAGGTGGGCCAACTGGAGTGTCGAGGACACTCAATACACGACGCAAACCAGACACAGCATTCTGTGTTTGATCGATGACTTCCGTAAATTCGGCAATTGGTTCGAGGAACCGGTAAGTGAGAAAAACGAAGCCCACTAATGCACCCGATGTCAGGCCTCCTGCTGGTCCGATCAACAAACCTGTTGTTACTACTGCAACGACAGTGAACACTGCGAACACTTCCCCAGATGGGAAAAGAAATGCACCGATGAATCCTGCACGAATGTTGCTGCGTGCGCGGTCGTCGACGTCCTTCTCGACTCTTTCAATTACATGAGCGGCCGAATCATACGCTCGAAGAGTGTCGAACCCGGAAAGCATTTCACTGACATTTCCAAGAAGATGAGCGTTGCGCTCTCGCGAGATGTTGTGGGCGGTAATCAATCGAGATTGAACTACACGAAGTACAAAAACCAATGGAGCGGACACCACGAATGCGACAACCGCAAGTCGCCAGTCGTATGCAACCATCACGATTGCAACCGCCAGCATTTGAAAACCATCGAGCAGCAACGTCAATCCACCCCAGGTGAAAAACTGAGTAAGTGTCTCGATGTCGCTAGTAACCCGAGAAACCAGCGCTCCTCGTTTTTCGTCGTTGTGACTTGCAAGACTCAGTTTGTGAATGTGATCAAACAATTTCACTCTCAACGTATACAGGCCGTCTTCCGCGCGCCAACCAAGCCTCAAGGTTGCTTTACGGAGCGCCACTGACGAGACGAGAACGCAGCTAGCTCCGATGGCGCAAAAAGTAAACGCCAAACTCAAATCAACTCGATCCGGAACAAGGGCTTTATCGATCGTTTGCTGAATCAAAATGGGGATCACGAGTCGGGCGCCTGTTCCGATGAACGCAAGCATCAGTGTGCCCCACAATCCTTTTCGAAATGCTGGGGCTACGGCTACGCCACGATTTATCACTCGTGCAGACACGAATCGATCAATCGGCTCAGTCATGGTGCGAACGCAATCTGTCGTTCTCAAAAGAGTTAATGAGATCGCTGTATTGACTATTAGTTGCCATGAGAACGTCGTGCGTGCCTATGCCAGATATTCCACCCTCCTCCATGAAAATCACTACGTCGGCCAACGCGATGGTGGAAGGTCGTGCAGCAACCAGGAGAATTGTCGTTGTTCGAATGCCGGCTTTAATTCTTTCAATGATCATCTGCTCGGTTTCCGGATCAAGCGCCGAGGTGGTGTCGTCCAACAGCAAAAGTGCTGGCTCACATACCAACGCTCTCGCGAGTGCGATTCTTTGACGCTGGCCTCCACTGATTGTCACTCCCCGTTCGCCAACCAAAGTTTCTAAACCAGTCTCGAAACCATTCACGAATTCACTAACAGCAGACACAAATTGAGCATTCTCAATTTGTTTTTCGGTTACCTCTCTATCAAGACAGATGTTTTCTCTGATCGATCCAGAGAATAGAAAGGGCTCCTGAAACACGATTGCTGTGTTTTTGATGTCGGCAAAGATTTGACCGCTGACGGGCTCGTATAAACCGGCAATCACATTCATGAGTGACGATTTTCCGCAACCCGTAGGACCAACAATTGCGGCAATAAAACCAACAGGAACTTCAAAACTCACGTCTCTGATTACATCTTCGGTCTCGCTGGAAAATCTGAAACTCACCTGATCGACCCGAAGTCCCAATTCTTTGGTTGGGCTATTGATTCGAATACGAGGATCCCTTTCGGCAGGCTCCGTCAGAATTTCGTTGACGCGCTTCCATCCCGAGTTTGAATGCGGAATCTCGCTCAGCACATAGCCAATGATTCGGAGGGGGAAAATCAGCAACGTAAACAAATAGATAAAACTTGTCAATTCACCAATCGTCATTTCACCGGAATTAACTCGCACTGCACCAACGCAGATCAAAACAATGTTCATTAATGTGGGTACTCCATCGAGCAGCGCTTCAAAAGTTGCTCTAGCACCTACGGCCTTTTTTCGCGCTTCACGTAGCCGACCTGAGATGACCGACAACCGATGAGTTTCTCTACCCTCTGCGCCGAAAGCCTTGACCACTAGGACACCGTCAAAGCTCTCGTGCACGGCCTCCGAGAGATGTCCAAGCTCCTTTTGTGCAAGGTCGTAGTGCCGATCGATTCTCCGCTGATAACCCACATTGAGCAGGAGTAAAACCGGAATGATGATTAATGCCATTAACCCAAGAGGTAAATCAACAATCAACAGCCAAATGCTCGAAAGCACAACCAACAACACGACGGATGTGCTGAAAGGGAGCGGGGCCAGAACGCCGACCGCCGCATCACTGTCTACACCGATTCGAGACACAACATCACCTGTCATGTGGCGCTTGTGCCAAAGACTGCTCTGATCCATCACTTTTCGAACGACCAGCATTGACAACGACTGTGCTGTGCGCCACTCCGTGACGCCAGCAAATGAACGCCGAACAACCACCCCAACCGCTCGCAACAGACCGATGCCAACAACTATGAAAGACCCCGCTACAAGCGACCCGAACGGAACCTTGTCCGATGCAAACCTCTGCAAAATAACCTTGTCGACGAGAAAACCGACACCAAAACTAGACGCAACTGTGCAAGTGGCGTAGACGGCAGCACCGACGACTGCAATGACAAATGTCCTTCGGTGAAATGAAGTCAATACACGAACAAGACCAATTGCTGTTCGCAAACGACTTGATTCCGTAACCACTCGCACAGCCTAGTTTGCATTCATATTCGTGAGATAAACATCACTCGACTCGAGCCACACGATTCCTTTGAAAACGCCTACGCTATGCCTATGCGCAAGACGATTGGCAGAGTTTTTATCGGTACTTGCATTTCTTTGCTAACACTGATGTGGATCTATGCGCTTTTTTTCGCCTCAAAGGAATCAGTAAACCAAATCGAAGACAAAGTCTGGCAAGAGCGTGCGGAGGCCATATGCAATGAGACCGCTATTGCTCGCAAGGAACTGGCTGATTACCGCCTAATTACGGACATGGGCCCAGACGCGCTTTCGGAACGCGCCGATATTGTCGATAAGGCGACTGCGATGTTGGTCCAGATGGTGAACCAACTGGCCTCGTCCACACCTACGGACACCAAAGGAGCCGAATTAGTACCCCTATGGATTACCGACTATCGCACGTACATCTCCGATCGAACTGCATATACACAAATGCTGCGGGCTGGAATTAACGATGCGTTCGCTGAAACGATGATTGACGGACTTCCACTGAGCGAGAAACTGGCGACATTTGCTGCTGACAACTACATGGTTTCGTGCAAGCCCCCTCGCGATTTATCAGTTTGATTTATCCTCCTCGAAGAAATTGCTGGCAACCCACCCGCTCTCGGGCAAATATTGCTTGATCACCCGGGCAGGTGACCCCACCGCCACACAGAAGTCGGGTAACTCTCCCGTTACAACCGAATTTGCTCCGATCGCTACATGCCTGCCGATTCGCGCGCCTGGCAAAACGACAGTTCCGGCCCCGAGCCACGACCCTTCTCCAATTGATACGGCGCGTTCGGGCTGGGTCTGTTGAGAAATCGGAACATCAACGTTTTCATAGCCATGATTTTGGTCGGTGATGTACACATAGTGTCCAGTCCACACGTCGTTGCCAATGTCAATGGAGAAATGCCCAACGATTCCACTACCTCTCCCGATAAGACAACGATCGCCAATGCGAACTACAGGGTTTGTAACGCATTCTTGGCCAGGCATCATCCCAGCAGAAAGCGCAACATCGCTACCGATCATGGTGTTCTCACCGATCTGGATGTATTGCTCGTTAAATATTGTGGTTTGAGGAAAACAAATAATGCTCCCTGATCCAAATTTTCCGAAGGCCTGCCCTTTACGAGACGTCGGGCCGATCGCACCATGCAGTTGCATGCGCTTCCACAACCAATGAGTCAAACGCGCAGAAAGTCGGTTGGAAACATTCATGACTGCCGAATCTAGACCACTGCTACGGACTATCGCGACAAATTGATATCTCGCTGATCCGCGCGATAGCGAACCGAATACACCGAATCTCCGGACAGGATCGCACCACGACCCAGCATGCGACCATTTTGCCAATTGGATAAACCGAGCTCTGGTCGATCTAATGCAAATTGGCCATCAACCCAGCGAGTCATGCCGTTACCAACGAATGGCGCTTTCGCGTAACGCCAGACCATTTCCAGTTCTTTTGAGTCGTTTGAAATAAGCGAAACAATAAAATTTGGTGCGTATTCGTTAAAGGATTGGATACCTTGCATCACATCGTCATACACGAATATCGAGCACTCGGGAACTGAATCCCATTCCCACTCGGTCGATAACTCACCATCCTGCAAAGGGCGTATGTCCAACTTGGCATCCGAGCCGACCAACAATTGAAGCGTCTCCGGGCAGGCGTGTACTACTGCAACGCTGTTGCGATTACTTCCAGCCTTAGCGATGGCCTGTGCGATTATCGGCACAAGATCCGCTGCATTTTCTCTGGGGACGCCAATGACATTTGTTGTGTTGCACACTTTGCGATCGAGCGACCTCTCGATCACTGCCGATAAGCGCACATAATCTGGATCTGTACCAATCAGCATCCATGCTCCACCCGTTCCATGCAAACTGACAGCCGTTCCAGACTGCCGTGCAATCTCGCCGAGTTGTTCAACCGCGCTCCCACTGCCTCTTGCCACCGCAAGGCTGAGACGTTTATTGGCAAACAGCGCCCAAGCCGACGAATGGCTTGACGCATCGAGAAGCACTACCGCATCTGCAGGCAACCCCGAGTCCGCCAACGCCGGACGCAACGCAAACTGCATCATCGATCGTGCGGTGTTCAGAGCATCGCTACCGATTCGAAATACGCACGTATTGCCAGAACGCAATACGCCCGTCGCGTCTGCAAAGACATTGGGCCGACCTTCGAAAACAAAGCCGACGACACCCAAAGGTGCCTGCTCCGATTGAACCGACCACCCATCGTGCTCCACTCGCTCAAGCACGCGACCTGAAGTCTGTGCCATGTTCTGCCATAAAAGCAGGGCCAGCACCATGTCATCCAAGGTGGCGTTGTTCAGTACGAGACGAGTTGTTGATCTTCCGCGCTCTTTAGCCGACAGGACATCCATTTCATTGGCGTCGAGTAACTGTTTCCGAACACTCTCTTCATTGAGTCGCTGCGCAAACGACTTATAGAACGACGAGATCTGTTGCTCTGTACACGCCGCCATCAAGTCGAACGCCGCGCTTGCTGCAGACACCGCCGTATCTACCAGCAACAAATCGGCCTGCTTGATAAGAAGCACTTGCCCACTAGACAATCCGAATAATGCATCACCGTCTACAAATTGGTTGATGATGGATTGGTCTAATACGACGGGCTTTCCGTTAATTACAATCCGATCACCATTTTGTAGCGTCATTAGCTCTTAACCTCTGACATTTTGACGACACGGTTTTCTACAATCGATCGATGAGCAGCCTCACCAATCGCAACCGATCGCAAACCATCTCGCAGCGATACTTCCGCTGCGCGAGCATTCCTCACGCACTCCTGCATATGCACATGTTCCATGAACGACGCTCCGTGATGGAACCCCGCGTACGGAGCAGTCATCTCAACTGGGTATTCACTGATCTTGCCAACACCGTCCTGGCGCAAACCGATACGAATAATTGATTCGGTCACCATTGCTTCAATTTTACCCACGTCACCAACAACGCACAGCTCTTGTTCATTTCTACTGGCCTCAGCAAACATGCAAAGGTCGAGATGGCCCCGAACGCCATTTTCAAAGTCAACGACAACGAACGCGTTGTCCAATATGTCGGGAACAAGCCCGCCATAAGACTCGTCCAGATGGTTGACACTCTGTGCACCGCTGGCGAACACCTGCGATGGCTGACTCTTCGCAACGAGGCACATCAAATCGAAAAAGTGGCAGCATTTCTCTACAAGAGTTCCGCCCGTGTTTCTATTGAAGCGATTCCAATCATCAACCTTCCGTAAAAACGGAAATCGATGCTCGCGAATCGAAACCATTTTCACGGAACCTGCTTCTCCTTGCTCGAGGCGTCGCAACAGTTCTGTTGTCGATGGCATGTAGCGGTACTCCAAACCAACCCAAACCACACGATTGCGATAGCCAACTAGGGATTCTTTTTCGATTACTCGCACACAATCACTCACGGTCGTGCATAGAGGCTTCTCGACCAAAATGTGGAACGGCGTTTCGAGTGCATCAAGCAACACCTCCACATGGTGGTGGTTCGGCGTCGCAATCACCACAACATCAATGTCCTCCACCGCCAATAAATCACGATGATCGGAGAACTGCAAAAGCGCATCATTGCCGAGCAGGGACGCAGCACGATTCAGGCTCTTTTCGTTACTGTCGCAAATGGCCACAATTTCGGTATCTGGTAGTTGCATCAGATTCCGAATGTGCTCGATGCCCATCATCCCCGTGCCGATCACTCCATAACGAAGCGTTTCTTTGTTTGCAGTTGACACGGCATCAGCGTAGATCGCTACAGTGCTCATGACATGAATTCAGCACATCACACAAATGAACGGCTCTACTTCAGGCAGCTCCTAGCTGGCCGAGATTTTGCCAAATCTGATGATCTCGCATCGCAGATGGTCAACTTTGTTTACCTGATTGGCGATCGAGTGACGCGCGAAACCATCATTGTCGATCCCGCTTATGCCGTTTCCGAACTTATGGATATCGCCAAACAGGACGACATGAATGTTGTCGGGGCTTTGGCCACCCACTACCACGCCGATCACGTTGGCGGATCAATGATGGGATTCAACATTGAAGGTGCATCAACTTTGCTCCAACTCGCAGATATTCCCATCCACGTTCAGACCGATGAAGCACCCTGGATTCAACGGACCACCGGCGTTGCGACAGACAGCCTTGTGCTACATCAATCCGGCGACAAGGTCGCGGTGGGCGAAATTGAAATCAACTTGCTGCACACACCTGGTCACACGCCTGGCAGCCAATGTTTCCTCGTCGAAAATATGCTCATTGCTGGTGACACACTGTTTCTCGAAGGTTGTGGCCGAACTGATTTACCAGGAAGCAACCCGGAGCAGATGTTTGAGAGCCTGCAACTTCTGAGCAAACTCGATGATGATGTCATTGTCTATCCGGGGCATCAGTATTCGATTCCGAAAAGCATGTCGATGGGTGAAGTTCGAACGACCAATTACGTCTTTAAACCAAAAACTAAAGATGGTTGGATGCAATGGTTCGGCGGAGCTTGATTTCAGCCGATTAGTCCGCCGACAATGCTGCTCACACCCCCGACGGTTAGCAGCACGAGCACCAATTTCTTGAAAATCTCCTGCGGCGCGAATTTTCGCAATACGGTGCCAATTGATATTCCGATGACCATCGCAGGGAAAGCAGCAGCTGCCAACTTGACGTCATCGACAACTATTTCACCAGCGAACCCAAACATCACTAGACCAAACGAACCGCTGACAAGAAACACAAGATTCAACGTCGCGCGGAACGTAGTTGGAGCGATTTTCCTTGCCTGCAGAACGAATACCAATGGCGGACCATTTGTTGAGGTAGCCATCAACAACACGCCCGAAATTGCACCCATCAACCAGTCAAGCCACGAAGAGACGTGTTGCAGCTCCATCCCGCGGGAAAGCACTGCTACGCCGAAAAGAATCGATACCCCAAGAACGATCTTGAGCGCACTTTGGTTGGCGTATATAAACAACACGAGCCCGATGGGCGCTCCAAGCACCGTTGCGAGCAAAAACCTTTTGGCCAAGACGCGGTCAATGTCGCGCCTTAACTGCCAACACTGCAACAAATTGCTCAGTGATCCGACTATGGACGAAACGATGACAGCCGATTGAAGGTCGATAACAATAATCATGAGGGGAACCGCAAGTAAGGCGAAACCGAAGCCAACGAGCGACTGCACAACTGACGTTGCAAAGACAATCAAAAGAATCAAGACAATTTGGTCGGTTGTCATGACACGATTGCCGATATGCACTCACGGAATATCTTGGTGTGAGCATGTACGTGTTCCATCGTGTGGAACACCGAAAACAACGCCATGTTATGAAACGGTGTGAGCAAAATCCCACGGTTCAGCGCGGCTAAATGCAGATACGCCTCGAGTTCTGGATGTACTGATGCTGCCGCTTCTGCCCCATTCGACGGTGGTGGACCAAACCAATATTCGGCTCGACATCCAAGTTGCTGAACATGCCAGTCCAACCCAAACTCGCCACACACCAGTTGCGCGCCGTCGGCCCATGCCCGAGCAAGCTCAATGGTCTGTGCAAAGTCCTTGGGCTGAAGGCTTGTTGACAACGTCGCTTTCATTGCAGTCATCGCCAATGCGCTTCCAGTCAATGTGCCGCCGACTCCGGAAACGTCGAGGTCGTGCCCAACCATGATCTCTTCCAACGACTGTGCAATGGCGCTCGACATGCCGTACGCAGCCACGGGTATCCCTCCGCCAATTGTTTTGCCGATCACCACGAAGTCTGGATCGATACCCCACTCACGCGTACATCCGCCAGGACCAACACAGATGGTGTGGGTTTCATCAATGATCAACAGCACACCATATTTTCGAGTCAAATCTCGAACACCCTGAACATACCCATCGTTGGGCAAAACAATTCCAATATTGGTCAATGCCGGTTCCATCAACACGCAGGCAATGTCGCCAGCAGATAACGCACGTTCCATTGCCGATAGATCGTTAAACGGCACAGCAACTGTTGTGAGGCCAGGGTCAACCTGAGGTCCGATTGCACCGGGTCGGCTCACTGTCCGACCGTTTGCATCCAGCACAACCAATGTTTCGTCAACCGTTCCGTGATAACACCAATCGTGAACAACAATCTTCGGTCGCTTAGTGAGATGTCGAGCAAAACGCAAAACGAAACGGTTGGCATCGGTGGCCGTCATCGCGAATTGCCATTTCGGCAGCCCAAACCGTTCGGTCAAATTGTTCGCCACCCACTGCGCATCGGCGGTCGGCAACATTGTTGTCAATCCACGTTGCAATTGGGCGCCAACGGCGTCAGCAAGCGCCGAAACGGCGTGCCCTGTCATCGCGCCAGTGTCGCCGAGACAAAAATCAATATACGAAACACCGTCCACGCACGAGAACGATCCTCCTCTTGCAGCGTCCACATATATAGGAAAAGCGCCGGGCCAACGCACCATCCAAGGCATTGGCACGCCCGACAGCAAACCCTTTTGTGCTTCTTGTGCAAGGCGATGCGATTTAGGGTGTTTGGCTGCGAAATCGGCTTCCTCGTGCGCCATCGCGCTAGAGAGTCGATCTAGATCCAAAGTTCCGCCCACCGTCACAGTCTTGCTTATCCCAACTGGTCAGTTGAAATCTCTACACTGCATATGTGCCTGTTGAGCCCACCAATATTGACCTCAGTGTGATCGATGAACACACGTCTCAACTTCGAGTCAATGGGCCTCGACTCATCGATCGGATAATGGCATTGGCTGAAATTTCGCCGATACCCGGCGGCGGTAATTGTCGTCTTGCTTTGACAGACGAGGACAAACTCGGTCGGGATCTTGTTGTTAGCTGGATGCGCGATCTTTCGATGGACGTTCAGATAGATGCGATTGGCAACATCATCGGCACATGGCAAGTGGGATCAGGACTGCCAGTCATGACAGGCTCGCACATAGACACCGTGCGCACGGGCGGCAAGTACGACGGCAACTACGGCGTGTTGGCCGGCCTCGAAGTTGTTGAGACATTGCAGCAAGCGAGATTCACTCCTCAACGACCGTTATCGGTTGCAATTTTCACCGATGAGGAAGGTGCCCGATTTGCACCCGACATGCTCGGATCGCTGGTGTACGTCGGAGGATTGCCGTTGGAAGAAGCACTCGATATCCCAGCAATTGACGGGCCAAGACTTGGAGACGAACTCGAAAGAATTGGCTATGCGGGTTCTCTTCCCTGCCCAGGTGTCGCACCTCATGCATTTGTCGAATTGCACATCGAACAAGGCCCGCTTCTCGAAGCCAACAACATTCGCATTGGTTCTGTAACCGGCGTACAAGGAATATCTTGGCAAGAGGTAACCATTGTTGGTCAATCGAATCACGCCGGTACCACCCCGATGAACCTTCGTCACGATCCGATGTACGTCGCATCAGAAATTGTTGTGTTCATTCGCGAGTTATCGAGGCGATTCGGCGGTCATCAGGTCTGCACCTCCGGGAAAATTGACGTTCATCCAAATTTGATCAATGTTGTGCCCGCTAAAGCAACACTCACGTTGGATATTCGAAATACCGATGAAGAGACTCTCAGGCAGGCAGAAAAGGAAGTGGCTCAATTCTTAATCGATGTTGCAGCGCGCGAGGGAGTAAAGATTACGACGAAAACACTCGCTCGTTTTGAACCAGTTCAATTTGACGAGCGAGTAATTTCAGTAGTCCATGAAACTGCAGAGCATCTTGGCAATACCGTTCAACGAATGCCGTCGGGCGCAGGCCATGATGCACAGATGCTTGCCCGCGTTTGTCCCTCTGCGATGATTTTTGTACCCAGTGTTGATGGAATTAGCCATAACGCTGCAGAACACACGGACGTCGCAGACTTACACGCCGGAGCAGATATTTTGCTGCACACCATGATTTCGTTGACGACCGCAGATTTTTCCTGATTGGATTGCATTTATGACCAGATTGATCACCGTTGGCGCAGCGCAGTTAGGCCCAATTCAACAAAGTGATTCACGGGAATCTGCCGTTGCACGAATGATGGAACTGTTACGAGAAGCAAGCGCGAAGAAGTGTGACTTGGTGGTGTTTCCCGAATTGGCATTGACGACCTTTTTCCCTCGCTGGTTTGTTGATGATATTTCCACTGCTGATCATTGGTACGAAACCGAAATGCCTTCACTTGCTACGAAGCCACTCTTCGATGAGGCAAAGAAGTTGGGCATTGGCTTTTCGCTCGGGTATGCAGAATTGACCCCATCGGGCGAACGTTTTAACACGCAAATTCTTGTCGAACGTGACGGTTCCGTTGTTGCAAAATATCGCAAGGTGCACATCCCTGGCCACGAGGAACACGAACCAGATCGTCCGTTCCAGCATGCGGAGCGCTACTACTTCACCCCCAGCAACGAAGGCTTCGGTGTGTGGAAGGCCTTCGGCGGACGGATGGGCATGATGATTTGCAACGATCGTCGTTGGCCAGAGACATACCGCGTAATGGGCCTCAAGGGCGTCGAGATGATTCTGTGCGGATACAACACGCCCATGCATTACGTTCCAGATCCATCGCAGGATGTGTTGCAAGGTTTTCATAATGCCCTGGTGATGCAGAGCGGGGCGTACCAAAATGGAACCTTCGTTGTGGGCGTAGCAAAAGGCGGCGTTGAAGAAGGCGTACTCGGCCTGGCAGATTCGAGCATCATTGCCCCATCGGGTGAAATTCTTGCCAAAACCACCACTATCGACGACGAATTGGTGACAGCTAAATGCGATCTTGATTGGTGCTACCAATACAAAGACACCCTCTTTAACTTCGATCGGTATCGCCGACCCGAGGTGTACGGCCCCATCACACAGCAACGTGGCGCCGTTTTAGACTGATTCAAGTCTTTACAAAGTGTAAAACCGAAACCCAATCGGTGTATGGTAAATACATGGGGGAAACCACAACTAGGGTCGATTTTTCGGTGAACGGAGTTCCCGTTTCGGTGGGTTCGCATCACCCCCATTTGCTTTCGGCCCTACGCGAAGAACTCAACATCACCTCGCCGAAAGATGGTTGCTCCCCAACTGGACAATGCGGATGTTGCACTGTCATGGTGAACGGCAAAGCCGTGGTGAGTTGCCAAACCCCGTTGGAAAAAGTGAACGGCGGCACCGTCATAACGCTCGAGGGCATCGACCAAAGCGAACGCGACAAGTATTCACAAGCATTCGCTGCCTGCGGTGGCCTGCAATGCGGTTTTTGTATCCCCGGAATTGTTGTTCGTGCGAAGGCCCAAGTTGACAAGAAGGGTTCGTCGCTTAAACGCGAAGACATGGCCCGTCACCTTGGTGCGCATCTATGTCGTTGCACTGGATACGTAAAAATCCTTGACGCGATTGAAATGGTTGCACAAAACGTAACTCCCGTACTCGTGAAGACAGGTGGAGTTGGTTCGAGAAGTGTCAAGTACGAAGCAGAAGCCCTTGCACTGGGTGATCGCGGATACGTCGATGATATTCGCGTTGATGGAATGCTTCATGCCGCTCTGCACTTCACATCCCACACCCGTGCCGATGTTCTCAGCATTGACGTTGAGTCCGCACGTCAGTCCCCTGGTGTTCGCGCGATTTATACAGCAGCAGACATTCCTGGCGAACTGATGGTGGGAATCATTTACAAGGACTGGCCTGTGATGATCCCTGTCGGAGGGCGTACTTCATACGCTGGCGATGTGTTGGCCGTTGTAGTTGCCGACACGCGCATCGAGGCGCGCGAGGCAGCGAAATTGATCACTGTCAACTACGGCGTGCACAAGCCGTTCACCGATCCCGACGTGGCCTTGGCGAGCGAAGAACCCGCCGTGTGGAAAACATCGTCAAATACCCTGAGCGAAAGTCGGTATCAGCGCGGCGACGTGGATGCAGTCTTTGCACAGGCAAATCATTTGGTTGAGGAAACATTTACCACTCAAAGAATTGAACATGCGTTTCTCGAGCCAGAGAGCACACTTGCGGTTCCGTCGGAAGACGGGACAAAGCTTCACGTCTATTCCGGCGGGCAAGGTATTTGGGATGATCGAAACGATATAGCCCGCATGCTTGGCGTCGATAACGAACACATCACAGTAGAACTCGTTACCAACGGTGGTGCTTTTGGCGGCAAAGAAGACATGAGCAATCAAGCCCATGCATCGCTTAGCGCGTGGCTACTGAAAAAGCCCGTCAAGTGCACGTTGTCGCGCGAAGAGTCGTTGCTGATGCACGCGAAGCGACATCCAATTCGCATGCACTATAAAGCCGCGTGCGATGCCGATGGAAAACTCCTTGCGCTTCGCGTCCGCGCCATTGGAGATAGCGGTGCATACGCCAGCGTAGGTATGAAGGTTCTCGAACGAATGGCGGGTCATGCAAGCGGCCCGTACCAAGTTGCCAACATCGACGTCGAGGCAATTGCCGTGAGAACGAACAACCCAGTGTGCGGTGCCTTCAGAGGATTCGGAGCAAACCAAGCCCAATTCGCGATGGAAGGCATCATGGATCGGCTGGCTTCCAAGGTGGGAATAGATGCGTGGACTATGCGAAGCCGCAACGTCATCATGCCAAATCAGGTTTGGGGACCAGGCCAGATTATGGATGACGGCTGCCTAGGTGCTTCTGAATGTCTACAGGCGATCAAACCTCACTACGAAGCTGCTGTCCAAAGCGGCAAGGCCGTCGGATTGGGGCTCGGCCTCAAAAACAGTGGCCTTGGAAACGGATTCAAGGAAATTACACGCGCTGTTGTTCACTTCAAGCACGACGGTCGTATCGAAGTTCGCCACGGATGGACCGAGATGGGCCAAGGCATTAACACTGTTGCGCTGCAAGTTGCCGTGCACGAGTTGGGTATCGATCCGGACAAAGTGGACGTCATTGTCGACACCACTCGCGAACTTGGCCTGGGACAGACCACTGGTTCAAGAGGAACGTTGATGGGTGCAGGTGCAGTTAAAGCCGCATGTGAGGCAGCGCGGGCGGCAAACAATGCAGTCGGCGTCGACCACCTAGGCGAATACCGCGTTGACTGGACGACGAAACTAGGTGAACCGGGCGTCGAACATCCCATCATCCACTCCACGTTTGGATACGCAGCACAAATGGTGGTGTGCAACCCTGAAACAGGCAAGATCGAACGCGTGCTCGCGGCCCACGATGTTGGTCGCGCAGTTAACCCACAGCTTTGCGAGGGTCAAATTGAAGGCAGCGTGCACATGGGTCTCGGTTACGCACTCACCGAAGATTTCCCCCACGATCCTGAGACAGGTTTCCCAACGAACATGACGCTGCGCTCGTTAGGAATTTTGCGCGCGAAAGATGTACCACAAATCGACGTGATACTTGTCGAGTCCCCGCAGCCAAATTCGCCATACGGCATTAAGGGTGTGGGCGAAATTGGTTTGGTACCAACTGCAGGTGCGGTAGCCGAGGCCTTGCGGCAATGTGATGGAGAATGGCGCAATCGACTGCCAATGCGTTCAGTTCCAACTGACACACCCGAGGAGTAGGTCCGTGTCCAACAGCACCCCCGGCCTCGTCTGTGCACATCATCACCTGTATTCGACGCTTGCACGAGGCATGCCATCACCGCCAACATCCCCAACCGACTTCTTGTCCACGTTGCAACAAATCTGGTGGCGGCTTGATGCACAAATTGATGAAGAGACCCTGTACTGGTCGGCTGCTCTCGGTGCGGCAGAAGCACTCCTGAGTGGAACAACGTCGATCATTGACCATCACGAGTCTCCTCGTTTTATCGAAGGTTCACTGGATGTCATCGCACGCGCTTGTTCGGATATCGGCGTTCGCGTAAACACATGCTTTGGCGTTACCGACCGTTGGGCAAACGATGGCAGCCAACACTCCTCGGTGAGCCCAAATTCCGCAATGACCCAATCTGCACATCGCGGATTGGCCGAGTGCGATCGATATTTGTCGGCAGGCGGTCGCGGCATGGTCGGAGTTCACGCCGCATTTACCTGCTCAAACGAAACGCTTGAAGCCGCAGCCGAACTTGCGAAGAAGCATGCTGTTGGAGTTCACATCCACGTTGCCGAAGGTGCCGACGACGCCAATGCTGGGTCGCGTTTGGAGCACTTAGCAACCGACGATTGGCTACTCGTTCACTGCGTACTGCTCGATCGACAACTCAAGGGGCGAATTGTTCATAACCCCCGATCGAACATGAATAACTGCGTTGGCTACGCCGCACCCACCAAGCAGTCGAATACCACGCTGTTGGGCACCGACGGAATCGGTAGCGACATGCTTGAAGAGTTTCGACTTGGTTATGCGCGATTACGCGAATTCGACATCAGTGAGACGCCACTCACCCCATGGTCGTGGCTGGAAAATGGCTACCACTATTTCCCGGAAGCCCGCATGGACAAAATCGTCTGGTCGTACGACTACGCGGATGAACCCTGGAAACTTGCCTTCACCACCGGAGTGCATCCGATCGACGTCACCGTCGACGGTGAGCACGTAATTCGCGATGGAGTTCCTACAAAGTTTGACTTACAAGAAGTTCGTCGTAAGGCATCAGAACAAGCAACAAAACTTCACGAAAGGCTCTAACAGTGTCGCTACCACAACAGGCAATTAACCCAGCAACGGGCAAAGCGCGTATGGCTATCTATCTCCAAGATGCACACCGCATTCGTGAAGGCATGGAATTTACGCAATATGCCGAGAGCAAGGGCTTTGAAGCGGTGTGGCAAGCAGAAAGCCGTCTTGTGCGCGAGGCAACCGTGCCAATGGCAGCATTTGCGTCTGTCACCAGCACCATCAAGGTCGGCTCTGGAGTGGTCGACTGTTGGAGTCGAAACCCCGCACGACTTGCTGCCACCTTCTCCACACTTGATGACTTGGCGCCAGGAAGAGTGATCCTTGGCATCGGCGCATGGTGGGATCCACTCGCTCAGAAAGTTGGCATTAGTAGGGCTAAGCCGCTGCGCGCAATGCGCGAGATTGTCACCGCCGTGCGCGCACTTCTTAACAACGAGAACGTGACCTTCAAGGGCGAATTCGTCAACTTCGACGGCATCGAACTTGACTATGTCTATCAAGAGCGTCGCAAGAAGGACGTCCCCATCTACATCGGCGCAACCGGCATGCAAATGATGGAGCTCACCGGCGAGATCGCAGACGGTGTCGTTCTGAACTATCTCGTTTCTCCCGACTACAACAAACAAGCGATTGAAGCGCTAGGGGCAGGTGCTGCGAAAGCGGGACGAGACATTGAGAGTATAGACAGGCCCCAATTAGTGGTGTGCAGCGTGCATGAAGATCGACAAGTTGCACTGAATATGGCACGAGAGATGGTGACGCAATACCTCGGACAGCAACCACACATCATGAAGGCATCTGGCGTACCGCAATCGGTGCTTGACAAAGTGGGCGAAGTGTTGACATGGCCAGCCACTCACGAACAAGTTACTGCTGCATCAAAATTGGTGCCTGATGAAATCGTGCAGATGTTGACCGCATCTGGCACCCCGGCAGAGGCTCGTAAACAGGTATTGCACTACATCGAAAATGGAGCAACGTGCCCAATTCTGTATCCGCTGGGAGATGTCAAGGCAATGATTGATGCGTTCTCCGACTGGGACGGAATTGCATGAGCGTTTCCGTACCAACGAGCCTCAACGATGCACTCGTTGCGTTGCGCCAAATGCCGAACGCAAGATTGCTGCAGGGCGGAACCGACACGATGGTTGAAATCAATTTCAATCATTTCAAACCCGAGCACATCGTTGCGTTGCGAAAAGTAGAAGAACTCCGACAGTATTCGCTCGGTGCCGATAGCAAGTCGGTGCATATCGGTTCGGGTGTTCCATACAAGGTGTTAGAGGCCGAACCGTTTCTATCGATCGTTCCAGCCCTGGCGCAGGCTTCCCGAACCGTTGGCTCTCCGCAAATACGTGCCGCAGGATCGCTCGGTGGCAATCTCGGAACATGCTCGCCTGCCGGAGACGGACTACCCGTTCTTTCCGCGTTAGACGCGGTAATTCATCTGCGTTCTATTGATGAACAGCGAGACATTCTCATTCACGATTTCATGGTTGGAGTAAAACGCAACGCACGAAAAGACGACGAAATCATCACTGGTGTCACGATGCCAATTCTGCGCGGGTTTCAGGGATATTCGAAAGTGGGTGTTCGAAACGCAATGGTCATCTCGGTTGCTTCGGCGTGCCTTGCCGTAGACGAAGTTGGTTCCACAGTGCGGATCGCACTCGGTGCTGTTGGCCCCACAATCATCCGTTGTCGCGAAACCGAACAATGGCTTTCGACAGAAGTAGACATTGCCTCTTCAAAATTTTCGAACTCGATCGCCGTAGAGTTTGGCAGACGCGCTGCTCTAGAAGCCCGGCCAATTGACGATCATCGCTCTACTGCCGAATATCGTCGGCATGCAATTTCGGTTCTCGCCCAACGACTTCTACTAAAGGCAAATTCATGACTTCGGAAAACCAGATGTATCAGCTCAATGTCAACGGCAATAATCGCCAAGTAAAAGACGCATGGATCGGCGAAAGCTTGCTGTATGTCCTTCGCGAAAGACTTGATCTTCCGGGTTCTAAAGGGGCCTGCGAACAAGGTGAATGTGGCAGTTGCACGGTTCTACTGGACGGCGACGCGGTTTGCTCGTGCTTGGTGTTGGCTGCCGCAGCAATCGATTCCACGATCACGACGGTAGAAGGGCTAATGAGCGACACCGTTATGGGTGACACCGCTCGTGCAGTATCGGACGTCCAGGCCGCCTTCGTTACCGAGGGAGCTGTGCAATGCGGCTTTTGCACGCCGGGTCTCATCGTTGCAGTACACCATCTGCTCGACCAGAACCCTTCCCCAACCGAGATCCAGGTGAAGGAAGCCATTTCGGGCAACATCTGTCGCTGCACGGGATACGGCCGAATATTTGCCGCGGTGAATGCCGTAATCGAATTGCGGGAAAAGAGTAAATAATGGCCACCACGCAAACAACCAGTCGTACACGCGACATACTCGGAGCGAGTGCACTGCGACCCGATGGTGTCGCCAAAGTAACTGGCAAGTTCTCATTTTCATCCGACATGCGGGCAGAGAACATGCTGTGGGGAGCAACGCTTCGATCCCCTCACCCATACGCCCGAATCAAATCGATCGACACGACGAAGGCGCTGCTCATACCCGGAGTGCATGCTGTTATTACTTCGGAAGATGTGCCAGGCAAACTGACGTATGGTCTGATCTCCAGCGATCAACCAGTTTTTGCTAAAGATGTCGTGCGCTACATGGGCGAACCTATTGCAGCAGTTGCTGCCGACCAACCGGAAACGTGTCGACGCGCACTAGCCGCAATCGTTGTCGAATACGATGTGATGTCGCCACTCGTCGATGCAGAGATTGCACTGCTTACCTCGACACCGCCAATCCACCCCGACGGCAATGTCATCCGACATCAACGAATCGTCCATGGAGATCCTTCGGCGACTGGAGACATTGTCGTCGAGGGTAATTACACAGTCGGTATGCAGGACCAAGCGTTTTTAGGCCTTGAAGCAGCAATGGCATTCCCAGACGCAGGTTCTCAAGGCGTCGAGTTACACATCGCCACCCAATGGCTCCATGAGGACCGCGGGCAAATTGCAGCATGTCTCAATCTTCCAGAAAACAATGTGCGGCTAGTGCTGGGTGGAGTTGGCGGTGCCTTTGGCGCCAGAGAAGACATCAGCTTGCAAGTTCACTGCTGCCTCCTTGCGCTTCGCACCGGCAGACCGATCAAGATGCAATACAGCCGAGAAGAAAGCTTCTTTGGCCACGTGCACCGCCACCCTGCCACCATTTGGATGCGCCACCACGCCAACAAGTCGGGAAAGATTGTCAAGATCGAAGCACGAATGGTCTTTGATGGCGGCGCCTACACCAGCACATCGCCAGCCGTTCTCATCAATGGCATCACCCACACACAAGGGCCATACCAGTGCGATAACGCCATTGTCGACGGATATGCGGTGCGCACCAACAACCCACCGTGTGGTGCCATGCGTGGCTTTGGCGTAGTCCAAGCATGTTTTGCTCACGAAGGGCAAATGGACAAGATCGCTGAAGCGTGCGGCTTGTCGCCTGTTGACGTGCGGTTAATCAACGCGATGCACACTGGCGACAAAATCATCACGGGCCAAGTTATGGAAAGCGTCGCGCCGGTAGAGCGTTGCATTCGTGAGACTGATGCAATTCCGCTCCCGCCGATGATGTCAGACGATGTCAATGCGCTTGATCTACCAGGTGGAAGCGGCTTAACAGCCGAGCGAAAGAACATCGTTCGCGGCATTGGCTGGGGCGTGTCGATGAAGAACTTGATGTACAGCGAGGGATTTGATGATTATGCGACTGCACGATGCACGCTGAGCAATGGCGTCGCTTCCCTCAAATTTGCCACGTCCGAGGTTGGACAAGGTTTCGTAACTCTTGCCCCTCAGATCGCACGAAGCGTTCTTGGCGTCGATCAGGTAGTTCAGGAAGTTTCAGATACCCAAATCGGTTCTGCTGGATCAACTTCAGCTTCACGCCAAACCTGGATGAGCGGAGGCGCCGTTGACGGTGCGTGCCGATTGGTGAGGGAACGACTCTTCGAACACATCGGCAAACTGCACAACATCGATCCGATTCGATTGCTTATTGATGGCACAGACGTTGTCGACTCCATCGGCGATTTTCGAATTAGTGTTACCGACGCTACCGATGGTGTCACCTTCTCAGAAACCTTCGAGCATCATCACCGTAAAACCGAAGACCTCGA
>Ga0102917_1000089_pt1 | contig 28744 bp, 17 predicted proteins | sample Colrivmet1562A02_FD_78201 | JGI IMG/M metagenome (GOLD analysis project Ga0102917, IMG submission 78201) | Estuarine microbial communities from the Columbia River estuary - metaG 1562A-02 | ecosystem: Environmental > Aquatic > Marine > Intertidal zone > Estuary | place: USA: Columbia River...
CCAAATGAGTAAACAAATAGCACAGGGAGTGCGTATTATTCGTCCCTTCAAACGTCAACCATCTAGCATGCGCACCTTAGAGGGTTCATTGTACCAGAATGGATACAACTTCATTCCAGGAACAGTAAGAAAATTTTTCCCACGAGTTGATTCACGTGGAGTAATTCGGACAGGATTAGACGAGAACTCTCCAAAGTTCCGTGGAATCTTCGACCTAAAAGTTAGAGAGCAGGAGGTTCAAAGAGTTACCCAACTTAGAGAATACTACGAGTCTATCCTAGACGAGTCCTTGTTGCCTAACAGTACGTTCTATGACGAAATCAAAGAAAATGGCTATACCCTAGAAGACGGTGACAACCTCTTCAATATGGAGAATCCAAGAGACGCAATCAACTTCTATTGGTTAATGGAAACTGATATGGTTGCTGCTTCTATGGATGATATAGAAAGTGGTAAGGTCGATACATCAATTGTAAAATTCTACGTTTACAATGGTGATGTTGAAACCAAGACAACCTTTGAGCGTAAGAAGAAGATCAACAGCGCTATTGCATCTCTTGATAAGATGACTGCAAGCAAGCGTAAGAAGGTTCAGAAACTTATCGGCTTAGGTTTGCCTATGGATGCTACAGAAGAAGAAGTTTACAATGCAGTAGATGAATTCCTCCGTACACCTGCCTCTGCTCTAGATAGAGACCCTATCGAACAGTTTAACAGAATCATGGCTTACAGTGATGATTTGTTAGATGTTAAGTCTCTGGTTAGAGATCTAGTAGATAAAAACATAGTTAGAATTAAAGGTTCTATTGTATACGAAGGTGAGCATGTGTGGTCTAAGTCAATTGAAGAGTTTGAACTTTTCTTGGCAGATCCTAAGAACACTGAAGAGTACACAGCCTTTAAAGAAAAACTAAAGAACAAAGCACGAATTGACGCTCTATAATAAACTAAATAACTGATATGATCCCTGTTGAGGAACTCATCTATGAGTTTAAACTAACTTTAAATAAAATCAATCGCCAGGATAACATTGATATCCCGATTGAAGATATTATAGTTTACCTCAACAAGGCTCAGATTAGCTGGGTTAAAACAAAGATTAACCCTAACAATGTTTACAAAGTAGGGTACGATTCAATAAGGAAACGGATTGATGATCTTCAGGTTCTGAAGGAAAGCAATGTTCCCTTAAAGCCAATAAAAACAAACGATCTCTTTCATGTCGGATATGATTGTCCTTTGAAAGATGCAGCAAACTATATGTTCTATATTTCGTCTTATGCTATGGCTAAAAGCGGCACTTGTGTTGAGCCCATAACAGTAGACTTAATTAGACATGGAGAACTTACGACTAAGTATCTAGATGCAAATTACAACCCTTCGTTTGAGTGGAGAACAACTATAGCCACACTGGGGAACGATAATTTGACTGTATATACTGATAGTAAGTTTCAGATTCAAAAAGTGTTTATGACGTACTTACGTTATCCCCTCAATATAGATGTAGAGGGCTACGTTAAGTTTGACGGAACAACATCTAAGAATCAAAACTCAGAACTTCCTGAGTATGCTAAGTCAGACCTAGTTGATTTAGCTGTGAAGTTCGCTGCTCAATCTACAGATAATCAAGCTCAGGCAGTGTTTGCCGAAGATCGTTTAAACAAAAATACTGAATAATATATAAAACTATGAATCACAAGATCACACAAATCTTTGTACCTAACGCAGTATCTGCTGCTACAAGTACTTTCGCAATGGCTGAAAAGTCTGTTGCTGCTTTTAATGGAGACTTGACTTCCAACTTGGGAGCAACTCCTGCTGTTCCTGCATCTTTCCAATTGGTTTTCGGAACAGGTACCAACAACAAATATGGTACTTTCAAAACTGGTGTTATCAAGCAAAGCAACATCCTGTCTGTAACTAAGACAAATGCTGACTTGACTGTAACTCAGCAAGTTTCTTACATTGGTTGGGATGAAGCTTCTGCTGCTACTCCTGTTTTCAAATGTGACGAAGAGTATGTTGTTACTTTGAAAATTGACGAGTACTGGAGCAAAGGCATCTATCAACCAATGATCCAAGAGTCAGTAGTAGTTAAAACTGCTTGCTGCTCTGATTGTGGTGGTGACTGCGATGCTTTGTCTGCATCTACTTACATGACTGCTATCGTAACCAAGATCAACGCTTCTCCTTTGTTGAGCAAGTATGTAGTTGCTTCTTTGGTATCTAGCGGCTCTAACTACGGTGTTAAATTGGTAGGTAAGGCTTTGGATGAATTCGGAAACGCTTGTGTTCCTGATGCAGTTCCTTACGTATTCAACTTGGTACGTTTCAAAGCTCACGTACATGCTGGTCCTTACAACACTCAAGATTTCGATATCGAAGATTCTTGCGCTGCTTGGACTATCACTTACACTACTCCTGTTAAATACCCAGTAGGTGCTAAAGCAGCTATGGCTGAAATGGAGCGTAACTACTTCACTAACAACTTGCCTGCTGTTGCTGAAGCTCGCTACTACTGGAATCCTATCTACAACGAGGATGCTAACAAGTTCATGTATGTTCCTACTTACACTGCCGCTACAGGTTTTGAAATGTATGAAATTACTTTCTTGGAAGATTCTCCAGTAGGTTTCGAGAAGAAGACTCAAAACACTCACTCAGTTATCTTGTTGAGTGAAGAGGGTGGAGCAAATGAAGCTGCCATCCGTGCTTTGATCAACGCTTTGACTGGTCAGTCTTTCGTAGACTAATCTAAAGAATATGTGGGGGATTAAGTTCCCCCACTTTTTCTAACCTATTAACTTAAATCAAAATGAAAGATATCACTCTAAAACCTGGAACATTCAGTGAACCCTTGGAAAATGCTTCTGGCAAAGGTCCTGGGAAGTCACTTGTAAAATTCATCCTGAAGGTTTTGTCTAGTAGCTCTACTTGCTGCGACAAGACTTTTGCTTACGGAACAGTTAACAATTCTACCGTTACTCTTTTGTCTTACACCACTGCAGAATTGGCTGCATTGACTACTAAGCCAGAAGGTACCTTGGCATACGATACTACTTTGAACAAAGTACACGTATACACTGGTTCTACTTGGGTAGCTCTCCACTAATCACTAAATAAAAGGGGGAGGTAATACTCCCCTCTTTTTTAAAAACTATGAACGTACAACTCAACTTAGAAGCACTTAAAGCAAAGGATTGTTCTTACTTGTCAATCCTTGATACATCAGTATATCCATTAGCTCCTGATACAGCAGAGATCTCTATCTCAGTACCAGGGTATGACAATCCATTTACGTTTGATTACACTATCGGTGAGATCAATGTATTTAACTCTTACAACTTTGGATTTACTACTTCAGCTACTACTGGCTTTACTGCTCTACCTGATGGCGTTTATACATTAACTATTACTACTTGTCCTGATACAGGAGTTAACACTCGTTATCACTTGAGGACTTGTAAAATTGATTGTCGTCTAGGCGTACAGTGGGCTAGGTATGTAGACTGCTGTGAAGATGAGAAGACACTTTATTACTTAGACAAAATTGAGTTTTTGTTGAAGGGAGCTGAGGCACATGCTGACCTTTGCAACCCTGCAAAAGCTACTGAATTATATAAGAAAGCCGATGACCTACTCAAACGAATTGAGCTTGACTGTTAAGAAAAAACTTGCTAATGCTGCCTACAAAGAACTACAGCATATCAAGTACTTAACAAAACCCTATTACAAAAAGTCTAGAGCATTAGCACGCTTCCTTAAGTATGCTGATTGTCTAGATTGCGACACACAAGCAACCTTGAAAATTAAACTTTAAAACAATGACTAACTGCTGCCCCAATAACAACTGCGTAGAAATCGTTCCTTCTGGGTGCGTAAAGTATACAGGTACTCCTACTACAGGAGGTCTGATTGATTCCTTTAATTCTTGTGACCCTTATCTGAATGACTTGCTTAAGTTGTTAGATGATAATGTTACTACACTTGATGCACGAGTAGGTTTAGATAAAACTACTTTTGATGCAGCTAATACTGCTTGTGGTACTACTCCAGTTATCTCAATGACAGGAGTAACAGTAAAGGATGATAAGTACTACTCTGCTGATGTAGTTATTAAGTTGGTAGGAGTTATTTGTGAATTGCGTTCTCGTATGAACTACTTGTCTGCTAAAGACATTAACACTAATAGTGGAAATCTACATTGGTTAGATCTTCCTCTTGATTCTTCTTTTAAAGTATGGTTAGCCGACCAATGCTTGGGTGATGATCCTTGTTCAGGTAACGAGATTCAAAACCTTAGAGGACTGTTGCAGGCTATTATTACTAAACTTTGTACTTGCTGCGCATAACTATGTCTACCTGTCTTGATTGTTTCGGAACATATACAAACACTCCCTGCGACTCAGTAGGGTGTTTGTCAACTAACTACGGTAAGTGTATTACTTACTCTGGTTTGCCTTTATTCTGTGGAGTAGGAGCTATTGGCACTGTAAGCAAAGCAGGCTTAGCTTTGAGTCCTTCAGTAGTAACTGAATACACTGTTACTCCTACAGGAGGATCAGGTTCAGCTGCCTCTGTAAAAGTTACACGTACTCCTGGTTCTAACGTTTATACAGTAGTTGTTCTTAGCGGAGGTTCAGGTTATACAGTAGGAAACTTTCTTACAGTAGCAGGAACTCTTTTGGGTGGAGCTTCTCCAGCAAATGATTTGACTTTGCAAGTAACAACTCTTGCAGCTATTATTGCTAATGGAGCTAACTTAGACAGCGTAGTATCTAATCTACACCAACGTATCTGTAACTTGACTGCTTCAGGTCTTGATTATTCTGCATACTCATACAGATGCTTGAGAGTAGGTGGAGCATTGACAGGTATTGGTACAGCTATTACAACTGCTCAACAATTTGTAGAATCTACTGCAACTGCTCTGTGTTCCTTGAATACTCGTACTACTGCACTAGAGACTCCTACATTTACAGTACCTAGTTGTGTGTCATTGACTTCTGGAGTTTCTACTCTTGGTCAAATTTTGACCGCATACGGTAACAAACTTTGCAGTATCAATACTCAGTTGGATTTAACAGGAGTAACTGCTTCTTGCTTTACTACTGCACCTTCAACTACTGCTGATTTGCAGACTTGGTTTGATTGGGTAATTACTAACGTTTGTTCTATTAAAACAACTACAGATGCAAACGTAACTGCAGTAACTACAAACGCTAATAATCTTAAGACTTATATCTCAGGCGGTAGTGCAGTACCTGCCTCCATTGATACTTCTTGTATCACAGGGGGATCAAGTACTAGTACTTTGAGTGCAGCAGCTATCTTGTTTACTAGCCAAATCTGTGCTATCAACACAGCATTGGCTTCTATTCCAGCTACAAACTACACTTTAACTTGGGCTACTAATTTCGGAACTACTCCTTACTACGGTTATACCTTCAACTACACTAACACTTCCGATACTCTTTCTAACCAACTAACTAAGATTGTTGCTACGTTGGGAAGACTTAAGATGAAGTTGAATGCTTCTGACTTTACAGCATCAAGTGATTCTGATGGTTTGAATGTGTCTTTGGCTTCAGGAGTTCGCTTCACTTGCTCTCAGTTGAATACTTGTTCTATTAGTTCTTTAGCTGACGTAACTTCTACTTCTCCTGCAGCATATCACAGTTTGTTCTGGAATGGATCTGAGTACGTAAACAAAGAACTTATCTTTACTTCTTCAGCAGGTACTGTAGCAATTACACGTGCAAACAATGCAGGAAACATTACTGTAAACTTAGAAGTAGCAGGTGCAAGTATCACTACAGCGTCAACTACTCCTAGGACTGTTTCTAATATGAGTGTTGTTCCATCAACTAGATACTCAATTGGAAGTCTTCCTAAGTTGCACAGAGTAAATGGTATGGTAACTATCTCTGGAACATTTGCAGTACAGATTACTGGATCTACTACTTGGGCACACCATCAGTTGATTGATTTCTTGGATATTCCTACTGGTTACGTAAATACTAATCCTGAGTATTTCCATGTAGCAATCTACACCTACACTGCAGCTTCTCCTTCAATTCCTACAGCAGTTGCTCAAGGTCTTGCAGCTTTGTCTGGAGGCAGTGTATTGATTTACTTGATTAATCCTGCAGGAACTTTAAGTTTCTCAGCAGGTGATTCTTTAGAAATTGTACTAGGCGGCAACACCTATAAAGTATAATAAAAATCTTGACAGGGTTTTTTTGGTTGGTTTTCCTGTCATCTTGCTAGTAGGAGCCTGCGAAAGTGGGCTCTTCTAGTTCTTAAATAACACTTGACTTAACTTTAAAATTAAATTATATTTGTATTAGACCTTAAATTGACCCAAACTATATTCTGACATGTACACGAATTCGGATTTAATTGCCAGAGTCAAAAGCGCTAACAAGTTTGTTAGTGACGATGACATGATTAGTGATCGTTATATATACGGGTTACTTAAGACTAAAGCTTCTACATTATTGAGAAGAGAAATCAATCTAAGAAGGTTGCTTACTTCAGATAATGTTTACCAAGCCTATGAGTGTGTACACTTAATCGAAGCTCCTGGTTCAGAGTGTGATTTGAAATGCCCTGTGCGTAGAACTAAAAACAAACTACCAAACATTGATGAGGGCTTGTATTCTTATTTTATCCAGGGTGTGTTCAACACTTCTAACTCGCAGGAACTTTTTCCTACTACTATTAGAGATTTTATTAATCACAATTCTTTACGCTTTAAGGTTCCAAAAAAATACTATACTATCCGCAATGGATACCTTTATGTGTTGGATCCTGATGTAGAGTGTGTGAATATGTATGCTTACTTTACGGAGTCTATTGAAGATTTAGACGGTAGTCAGTGTATGAGCATGTACGACAAACAGTTTAAGTTTCCTGGATACTTGACTGATACATTGATCGAGATGTGCAATCAGTCGCTTATCAACTATCATAAGTTACCTTATGAGACAGAGGATAACAACAGAGACGAACCCAACTAATTATGTCGAAAGACTTTATAAAACCAAACAAACAAACCCACGTTAGGCAGAAAGAAAGAGACACTAGTTCAGATACTAACTTTCTCAGTCTCAAAGCCTATCACATGTTCTTAAAAGAAACTAAACGTAAAGACATTACCTATAAGCAGTTTTGTGGTGTTCCAAAGAAGATTCACTTAAAACTTATAGAGAGGTTGTTACGAGGAAGATACTCTCTGAGGTTCCCAAACTTTGGATCAATTAAAATTGTAAAAACTGAAAATGCACTTAAAGAAGGTAAACATACAATTATTAATTGGAAGTACTATAAAGAGACGGGTATCAAAGTGCCTTATAGAAACTCACATACCGATGGTGCCATCTATAAGTTTCACTTGTATCCATATTCTAAACGAGTAGTACAATTTGGTTTCTACGATCTAAGAATGTCTAACAAACATAAGAAGGCATTGTCAGACGCAATTAATAATAACAAAATAAACATTTCACCACCTCCCCAATACTAAAACAATGAAATACGATAACACTAACTTTATCTCTTCTGAACCTCTAATTGCTGAAGTTAAGCAGGAGCTTAAGTCGTACTTTGAAGCTGGTGCTATCAGTGAGGTTTTGATCCCCACCTTTATAGACCAGGCACTCCGTAAACTTAGAGTTATGGTGCTTAAGCCTGAAGAAGCTGTACTTACATTCTCTGGATATAAATCTGAACTACCTTGTGACTTTGCTTTACTTGATCATGCCTTGTTGTATGATGCAGATGTAGAGTGGTATGCAGGAGTTAATTCCATGAAGGGGTACTGGTGGCAAAACCTCGAATGCACAGGAGGTTGTGATGCAGGAGATTGCGCTAAGCAAGAAAACTACTACGAGACTATCAGTGTACCTACTCCTGGATTTAAACTTACTATGAAGCACCCTAAGATGCTTCGTGTGTACCATGGCTCTAAAGCCCTTTGTACAGAAGGATGTGAGAACTTGAGTGTTTCCTCTCCTGATGTTTTACAAATTTATCCCAATAAAAGCATTACTGCTACGTTTGAAACAGGTTGTGTTTACCTTAGATATTACTCACGTCCAATGGACGATGATAACTTACCTATGGTGCCAGAAATTCTTGAGGTTGAAGAGTATATCAAGTCTTATCTTAAGTTTAAATTTTTTGAGCAACTTTGGCATTCAGTAGTTGACGAAAGTCAGCGTCAAGTAGAAGCCAAGTTTCAGTACTACAGACAAGATCAACTAAATAAACTACAAGCTGCTAACGGCTTCTTGTTGACTTATACTAAGCAACAAATGGCAGATAACGTAGCTAGAACCAGAACTCGCTTTAATAAGTTCTATATCTCCTAAGTTTAATGGAAAATAAAATCAATCAGAACATAGCAGGTTTAAACCTTGATTCGGTTAATTACCAGATCAAGGAGAACATGATTACGTATGCCTTAAATGCAAACGTACAGTCTCATGATGGTAACTCTACCACATATACTAATGAGCCTTCTAATCAGATCTGTTACGATTTTACTACTCAGTACCCAGGTTATAAGATTGTAGGTAATCTTAGTATTCTAGAACAATCTAAACTTATTGTTTTCTTAGCTCATCCTAATGGAAAATCTATTATTGGTGAGATTACTAATTTAGATAGAGATTGTACTACCTTAACAGAGTCTGAAACAGACTGTGGTTGTGTATCTGGTACAGTAGTTACTAGTACAGTAGGTTCTGAGATAGGAGTTAGTGCAGACACCTGTTGCACATTTACTCCTTTAATTGTAGATGAATGTTGCCAAGAAACAGGTGGATGTTATTTTTACTCAGTAGAATCAGTTGAGGATACAGGAGAGTCGAATCAGGCTTATACAGTTACCTGGACAGATTGTAGTGGTCAAGAACAGAGTCAGACTTTTTTTGGTATAGGTTTCTTTCTAGCTCGTAAAGGTGAGTATGTACTACCGCCTAACGTAAGAATTATTAGTGAAATATATGAAGGAGGAGAAACTCCCTGTGAACCAGGAGGAGGATGTTGTTTAAAGTTATCTGTAGACTTCCCTGTATATGCAGAGTATCGAATAGATAACTGTGAGACTAAAGTATACTTTGTTGCTCGTAATATACAACCTCGTTATTTCTCATTAGAAGAACCTTTGGGTAGAGATCAATGTGGTGAGCCCATTACATCTCTTTCAAACGCTTGTGAGCGCTTAAAACTATTCCCAGACTTCTGTCAACCTGAAGTATATCCTACGTCTGTAGATTCAGGAGGAAGACTTAAAGGTGGCGTATATTCTTTCTCAGTAGCTTATGCAGATGAAAATGGTAAAGAACTTACAGATTATATTGATTTCTGTAATCCCATTCCAATCTTTGAAAGAGCTATTACTGAACAAACTGAATACGAGACTTCTAAATCTATTAGAGTTTCTATCAATCATAAGACTGCGATCTTTGATTACTTTAATTTAACTGTTGCTGAGAACATTAACGAAGTAACTACATACCATCTGGTAGGTACTTACAGAGTAAATCAATCTAGCTTAACAGACTCTTTAGTTTATACAGGAGATTACTCTTCTACTTTTTCTTCAATAACTCCTTTGGTTCGTAGTCCTCACTACGAGCATGCTGAAATTATTGAAAAACAGAATGACATCTTAATTCTGGCTGATTTGGTAGAGACTCCTAAGTACAACTTCCAACCTATTGCAAACCAGATCCAACTTAGGTGGGAGACTGTACAGATGCCAGTAGATAAGAAGTTTGATTACTCTAATCCAGAAGTTGCTTATTTCTTTAGAACTTATCAGAGAGATGAGGTTTATCCTTTTGGTATTAAGTTTAAACTAAAGAACGGTAAGTACACAGACGTATTCCACATTCCTGGAAGACTTGCTAATAGTACAGACCTTGATCCTATGGATCCTGCTAACAAAGATGTATTTCATATTGTTAACGATTGTATAGCAGAAGAACAGTCCTTACGTTGGCAAGTATACAACACAGGGTCTAAGGGCTTAATGTACTCCGAGAATCCTGCAAACAAACAAGAAGAACAATACTCTTGTGCTATCATACCAGGAGAAGCAGGACAGTTTGGTTATTGGGAATCTACTGAAACTTATCCTTGTTACGAGGAAGTGTGGGGAGACTTAGCAGGTCAACCTATTAGACACCACAAGTTTCCTGATAGTGCTATTACACACATTCATAAGAATGATGAAGCAATCATCTATCCTATAGGTGTACGTGTACAAGAAACAATATTTGAAGATATAGTAAACAACACTACTGTTTACGATCCATTAAATACTTATGGTAATCATCAGATTCCTGTTAGTGAACTTATCTGTGGTTACGAGTTAGTAAGAGGTAACCGTGTAAATAATAAATCAGTTATTGCTAAGGGACTTGTATATGACGTAGGAACCTTCCATGACGAGAACACTGGTAAGAACTACTACTACCCTAACTATCCCTACAACGATAGAGGACCTGATGCTTTCATTAAAACGGATTCTAAGTTTTACGACCAAGGAGATAGGGAAGAGTTTGACTTCCCTATGCACAGTGGATTTGTAAATCCTGTTTTGTATGGAACAGAAAGATTTACTTTCCATTCTCCTGATACACACTTCCAATATCCTAAGATTGGCACAGAACTTAAACTAGAAACTCTAGAATATGGAATTGTAAAGGGTCACTTTGTTCCTGTACTAGATCACCCTAAATACAAAATTATTGGTAAGGGGGCTAATCTTTTATCTACATCAATTGGTACTATCTTATCTTACGTTACAAGTGCTGAGTCAGACACCAGTGCTACAGCAGGTTCTAGATCTACCTTTGAAGGTAGAGTAACAGAGATTATTACTAACACCTCTATTATGAAAGACTTGATTGAAAAGTCTCTTTCTTATAGAGAGTTGGCATGGCAATATAATTCTGTAGGAAATTATACTAAGTATGAGTCTATTCCTAATACAGGAGACAAAAGACGTGTATTAGAGATTGGACTTTATGCTAATGATAAAATAGTTGAGTTAAATGATAATTTTCCTCTACACAATAGACTCAGAGAAACTTCTGTTTATCTAAAAACAAACGAGCCTCTAGTAAACAACTTCCCTTTAATTAGAGATACAACAAGATTTACAATCTCTCAAGCAGGATTAGAAGATAATCCTTCAAAGATTGTAGAATCAAATACTAGAGCTTACTATTCTTCTATTAAAAGAAACTTCCCAAATCAGTATGGTCCTATAGAAAATATTAAATATGTTTCTACTGGATACAGTGCTGATGTAAGTGTAGACGATTCTGGATACTTAAAAGTAGAGAGAACCTTCTATCCTGCTTTTGGAGGAGATACTTATATCAACCAGTTTGCACTTAAACGTAAGCATTCTTTCTTTACTCGTAACCTTGCTAACTTACCAGCTAAAGTAGATAACGTTCCTTTTGACTACTGGTTGTATCCTAACCTAGGGTATCCTACGTACTATGCAGGTAACTCTTCTGAGTCTATTACTGCAGGAGATATAGCAGGATCTCTGACTGCTTTAGGATTAGCTATAACAGCAAAGAAGGCTCCTCAGTTCCTTAACTTAGGATCACAAGCAGCAGCACTTGCAGATCTTGCAGGTAATGTTGCTTTTGTAACTGCCTTCTCTTCTATACTAAATGATTATATTCCAAAAATTAATCTTGACTCAGCAAATAGTACTGCAGATGTAGATAGAGAAGGATTCTTCTATACAGCTTCTTACGGTATTCCTGTATTCTATGTAGAGTCAGATATCAACGTAGACTTACGTCATGGAAGAAACGACTTAGAAGAGAACTTTTATCCTAATGTAGGAGATGGTATTCCAGATGAGTGGTTGCATGAAGTTAACGTACCTATCAAGTTTGACAACTTCTATAGTTACAATGCTACTTACTCTGCACAGAACTTAAGTCCTAACCTTCCTTACAGATTAAAGTATCCTTCTTTAGAGTGTCTTTCTATTCACCATAACCGTGTAATCTATTCTGATCCTGCTAACTCTTCTAACTATCTTTCAGATGCTTGGAGAGTATTCCGTCCAGGAAACTTCTATGATTTCCCTAAGCAAGGTGGTCGTCTAGTTGATTTGAATGCAGGAGAAAACGAAAGAGTGTATGCTAGATTCGAGAATACTACTAAAGTATACAACTCTCGTATTACCCTTAGCACTACCTCTCCTTATCAGTTGGAGATTGGTAATGCAGAGATGTTTAAGCAGAAGCCTGTTGATCTTGCTAAGAGTGATCTAGGTTATATTGGAACTCAACACAAAGCTTACGTTAAGTGTGAGTATGGAACATTCTGGGTAGACGCTAAGCGTGGTCACATCTATCAGATTACAGGAGACGGGTTTAACGAGATTAAAACAGAAAACAACTACAACTGGTTTAAACAAAACTTACCTTTCCAGATTCTTAAAGATATTCCTAATGCAGACATAGACAATCCTGCTATTGGATTAGGCATTGTAATGGGATGGGATGAAAGATACGAAAGAGTATTTATTACTAAGTTAGATTACAGGACAAGAAAGGATCTAGCTGGTCTTATTACTTACGAAGATCGTAAGTTCTACTACCAAGAGATAAACTTAAGACAAGAAATTGATGTTCGTGACTCTGACTACTTTGAAAACAAGTCTTGGACAGTTGCGTACTCTCCTAAGTTGAAGAACTTTATCTCTTTCTACTCATTCCTTCCAAACTTCTTTGTTCCTTTACTTGGTCATTTCCAAACCTTAATTAATACTTCTACAGGAGCATCTACTTGGAATCATAACTTGTCTATTTATACTTACCAAACTTACTACAATAGACTTTATCCTTACATCCTAGAGTATAATGTAAACTCATTTCCTCAAGTATCTACAGTTAACTCTGTTACTTTGATGCAAGACATCCAAGAGTACTATTCTGATTACGAGTATTATTCTTTGTCTACTGCAAATAAAAAGAACGTAGCAAACTTTACTAAGGCGATTATCTATAACAAAGAACAGTCTTCTGGTGTCATTAAGTTGATTCCTGAAGAGTTCGGTAATACTAGACAGAAGATTACCTATCCTAGAATGACAGCAACAGGCATAGAAGCGCTTATCTCTCGTAGAGAGCACTTGTATACCTTTAACGGATTTTGGAACGTTGCAGCGCAAGGAAATGGGCAACCACTTTGGTCTACCCAATGGAGTGACTTAGTAACTCAGTATCCAATAGATAAAGTACCAAACACTAAGAGTGTAAGAGCTGTATCCGTATCTTATCAGAAAGCTAAGATTAAATCAGACTTTGCTAAAGTAAGATTGATTCAAGATCAGTATTCTAGATTTAAGTTTATTAACACAATCCAAATAACACAAACCAATCCATAATACCATGAAAGAAAAAGAACTTTTCACCACAGTGAAGCCAGAGATAGTAATAGGACAACTGTTCCAGTCTCGTGACATCATTCACATTGCACACTTGCAGACAACTTCTTACAGTGAGCACAAAGCACTAGACACTTACTATACTGACATTATCGGCTTAACTGATGATATCATAGAGTCTTACTTCGGTACAATAGGTAAAAGACTTAACTTTAAGATTCCTGCATCTGAGTACATGAATGCAAGAACTCACTTGATCTACATGAAAGACTACATGATGAAGCATCGTGGAGTATTCGGTATGGAGAACACCCACTTACAAAACTCTATTGATGAAGTACTTAGTTTAATTACTAGTACCTTATATCAACTTACTCTAACTTAAACTAAATAAAACTATATGAATCGCTTAAAAAAAGCTTACTCTTCTTGCATGAGTTGCGGAGGTAAGAAAATGAAATTTGGAGGTAAGAAGAAGCCAGCATTTAACGCTAGTACCTTGCCCAGTGGTAAAGGTATTACTCCTACTAAAGTAGAAGGAATTGATAAAAGTAACTTTCCTATGCCAGAGTTTAAAGCAGGTCAAAGTAGACTTAATTATAATAGGTCTCTTTCTTCTCCTGGGTATGAAGACTACGTAAATAAAAAAGGTCAGAACGTTAGAGTTGCTGATCAAATGAAAGTTAGAATAAATCCAGAAACAGGAAAAAGAGAAATGCAGATGGAGTGGCCTAGGATGATTGGTAACTCTCGTGCAATTGGCTTTGAAGACGACTGGAATCCTAAAAAATCAAATGACCTAGAAGACCAGTATAAGAACGGTGGTTTAAAGATGAAATCAGGTGGTAAGTGGATTCAATCTGCTATTAAAAAGCCAGGTTCTTTTACAGCGCAAGCTAAAAAGGCTGGAATGTCTGTACCTGCTTTCCGTGACAAAGTATTGGCTAACAAGTCTGCTTACTCTTCAACTACAGTAAAGAGAGCTAACTTAGCTAAGACTCTTGCTAAGATGCGTAAGGGAGAGAATGGTATGTTGAATACTGCTGGTGTTAAAACTACAAAAAACCTTGCTATCAAAACTAACAAAGGCCAAAATAAAGAAATGCCTAAGATGTCTACTGTAAGATCTAAGGATAGTTACGGTAGTAAGTACTCTCGTTAAATCTAATAGAATAACTAATGTTTGTTCCAGGAGTAAATGGTTCTGTAATTCCTAGTGCACCCTCAGGCTCAAAGCTTAAGAGTGCATATAAGAATTCTAAAAAACGTAAGATGCCTAATGGCGGAATAGAACTTGCTTTAGATGCAGCTTCTTACATTCCACCACCAGTAGGTACAGTGGCTTCACTTCTTGGTGCAGGTTTGAATGCCTATCAGGGGGATTATACAGGAATGAGTCTAGACTTAGCTAGTGCTGCTAGTGGTGGAGCATCTAAGTGGTTTGGTGCAGCTGCAGATGCTGCAAAGATGGCTAATTCTGCAAGACTTGCTTCAAGTATGGCATCTAAAGCTAAAACATTTCAAACTTTTTCTAATCCAGTAATATCTAAGACAGCATCAACAGTTAGAGATTTTAGTTCAGCTGCGCAAAACTCTCCTTATAACTCAACTATAAGAACTCCCCAGAGAGATAATGCTCAAGTACAATTTAGACCTAATCCTAATTTACGTAGGATGGAAGAAGGCGGAGAAGTAGAAGATGATGATAAAGAGATGGTAGATGGAGTAGCTGCTATCTTAAGAGGAGTTAAAAGCAAATCAAATAGACTACAGTTAGCAAACAAACTCGCTAAGCAGTTTGATCGTGAAAAAGTAAACTACGATTTAAAATCATTCTTAAAGAAATCAAAAGTAAAAAAATGAAACAGATGATAAAACGTAAAGACGGATCTTACTCACAAAGAGGATTGTGGGATAACATTCGTGCTAAGAGAGGTTCTGGAAAGAAGCCTACTCCAGAGATGCTTAAGCAAGAACGTAAGATTAAAAGTAAAATGGCTGACGGAGGTAAGATGCCTACTAGTGTTGCTAAAGCAAGATTCGTAGCAGCTAACAAAGGAAATGTATCTGAGGCTAGACAAGATGCTTCTAAGTACGGATACAAGTTTATGGCTGGCGGAAGACTTAAAGCAGCTTACATGGCTAAGGGTGGAACCATTGCTAAGACAACTAAAGGACCAGGTGCAAACTATCGCCCTACTAAACAGGGAGCTGGTATGACTAAGAAAGGAGTTATGGCTTATCGTAGAGCTAACCCAGGTTCTAAACTAAGTACTGCTGTTACAGGTAAGGTAAAGCCAGGTAGCAAAGCAGCTAAACGTAGAAAGTCCTACTGTGCTCGTTCATTAGGTCAATTACGTAGATCTTCACAGGCTACACAGAATGATCCTAATAGCAGAATCAGACAAGCACGTAGGCGTTGGAAGTGTTAAACTAAAACTAAAACTAAATATATGGCACCTAAAGCATCTAAATCAAAATCAACCTCTACAGCTTCTAAGTTTAAAGTTAAACCAAAGATCAGGAGGAAAGGAGTTGTAGCAAAGACTAAAGCTTCAAAGTTAAAGTCTAGCAAAAACTATCTTAAGAAAAGCAGAGGACAAGGGAGTTAATTCTCCCTTGCTTTTTTTTATTAATCTTGTATATTTGTATAACTAGCTTATTCTCAAGCAGTTATTAACCTTCTATGTTAATAACATAAATAATTAAAACATGTTAAGAAATCGCTTATTTAAAAGATTTGCTAAGGATGGTATGACAGAACCTGTAGATAATGTATCTACTCAGGGTCTAGATGTTGTCCAAGGTTACCCAACTATTGAGGAGATAGCTAATAAACTAAAACCTATTACTCCTGATATGATGGGAGTAGGTACTCCTAAAACAAAAAAAGAGTACGAAAAGAAATTTGGAAAACTAGATATTTTTGCTGAGAGTTTTGAGGAACCTTCTATTAATCCAATAGAAGAAAAGGGTCCTTTGGGTAATCGTATGTTTGAGAAGATGCTTAATCAAGAGCAGACTCTTCAGGCAGGAGAAGTACAAATAAGTACTCCTAGTAGTGTACAGAAAGCTCAAAAAATCAGTAACGAAGTTAAGTCTCAGTACGATCCACAGAAACAATTTAAATTTCCTGAACTTAATACAGATATTGGAGACGCTGTTACCTTAGGACTTACTGGAATAGATGCAGCTCTTACATATAATCAAGACTTAGAGAACCAACGTAAGTTTAATGAATCAATACAACAAAGAAACTCTAAACCCGTATACGACTACAACTTTATGTATGGTCGTACAACAAGTGGAGGTACAGAGGATCAACCTACAATTAAAGCAGAAATGGGTGCAAAAATAAACAAACGTTATGCTAGTGAAGGCATGAACGATGTAGAAATTGAAGGTGGAGAATACATCCAGCTTCCAAACCTAGAAACAGAAATGGCTTCAGGCCCTTCTCATAGTAATGGAGGTATTCCTACAAATCTACCTGACCAAACTCGTGTCTACTCTAACAATATAAAGCCAGAAGGATCTAAGAAAACTTTTGCTCAGATTGCTAAGAACTACGACATCACTCCATATAAGAAGACCTTAGAGAATCCTTTTGCTAAGCAAGTAGATAAGGATACTGCAAGTCTAATGATGCAGCGTAATCAAAAGATCCTTGACGAGTTGTTTAGAGATCAACAGATTCTTAACGGTGACTCTAATGGAGAGATAGAAGCAAAGAATGGGGCAGGTATAGATAATCCTGGTTTCAGAGCACTTCCTAAAAATGTGCAAGAGAAAATACTTGCAGAAATGAAATATGGAGGAGTTACTAAAAAAGAAACAACACCTTTAGTAATGTTAGATGGATCAGACGTAAAAGAGCCTATCCCCACTTACCAACCTGGTACTCGTGCTAAGGTTGCTAAGATGGACCCCAAGACTTCTTTGTTGGTAGCAGAAGTTCCTGGACTTCAATCTACCCTTCCTTCAGGAGTATATGGTCAGGAGTCTAACTTAGATTTATTTAAAAAGAATTATGATTGGTTTATAAAGGATTTAGAAGCACAAGGAGAAACCTTTGATCCTAAAAATAAAGATCAAATGCGTAGGGCACAAGTTGCATACACTGAAGAAGTTAGAAATCGTGCATTAAAAGCCGGCTATACTCCTGAAGAAGCAGATAAGTTTGCTTCTGAGATGGGCTTTGTTCCAGAAGAAGGTAGTCAACGTTCTATTGATTCTAAGCTAGGTTTGTATACTGCATCAAGACAGTTGCCTAACTTTGAACCTAAAACTCCTGGTACTACTCCTACTGAAGCTGCACAAAATACTTCAGGAACAAAAGTTTCTGATGCACAAGCTGCTAAGACGGGTAAGTATACTCCAGGTAACTTTCCTTTATATCAAGCAATTCCTGAAGCTATGGGACTTGCTCAAGCACAAGAGATTTACGCTTATGGTATTCCAGAGATAGATGCTCCTTATGTTCGTCCTCAGACTTTGAATATCCAAAGCCAATTACAGGATATTGATAACATGGGTACAGCAGCTATTAGAGGTGGAGCTGATCCTAACATGGCCTACATTGCTGGATTAGATGCTAAGCAAAAAGCTTTCCAGAATAAACAGAACTATGATGCAGAAGGAAGATCTAGAGCCGATATGGCTAATGCACAAATGTCTATGAGTGCAGATCAGTTTAATGCTCAAGCTTTTGACCGTGTATATAATAACTTAGTAGGTCAAGCAAGAGATGCTCAATCTGCAGAAAAACAAGCAGCAGTAGCAAGTCTTACAAATAAAAAAGCTAAATTTGTACAAGACGAAAATCTTAAAGCTATGGGTGTTCCTCTTGTTGCTCCTGGATTTAATATTACTTCAGAAGGTAAGATCACTTTACCTGAAGATGCAAGAGCCATGTTTGAGTTCTATAATTACATGAAAGAGAAAGAAAGCAAAGCAGCTCCTAAGACTACTGCTAAAAAAGGAATGTATAAAAAATAACAACTATGCCAATTTCAGCACAACATACTAAGTTTGTATATCCAGACTATATCTCTCCCCTGCCAGCAGACGACTTAATTAAGTTTGCTTCTAAGAAGCAGGAGATGTATGATGAAGGAGTTGCTAAGGTGCAACAGAATATTGACTCTTACAATAGTCTAAGAAGTTCTATCCTTACAGATGTAGAGAAAGAATACTTTGACAAGTCTATGGGTAACCTAGTAAAGTCTATTAGTAATAGTGCAGGACTTGACTTCTCTAATAAGTCAAACGTTCAGGCTGTTCTTAACATAGGTAAGCCTTTAGAAAGAGATCAATACATAACTACTGCTATCTCTAACGGTAAAGAAGTAGCTCGTAGACAAGAACAGTTGTCTAAGATGAAGCCAGGAGAACGTAGTGTAGTTAATGATTACTTCTACATGAAGGACGTTAATGACTACATGAATAGCGGTAAGTTAGGTCAAAAGATTGGTTATGGTAAAGAGTATACTCCATATGTAGATCTTTCTAAAGATTGGATGGAGTTTATGAAGACTCAAAAGCCTAATCAGAATGAATACTTTGAGGGACAGTCTAGTATGGGTCCTGCTTATCTTGAAAAAGTAACCATAGAAGGATTTAACACAACAGACTTAGCTAATAAGTTTAAAGCCTTTATTGCTACAGATCCTAATAAAATGCGTCAATTCCAAATGGATGCTGGTTACAGTTTAGAGCAAGTAGGTAAAGAAGGTGCTTACCAAGGTTACGTTGAGGATATGCAAGCTAAGGCTACCACTGCTGCAGAGAATGCTAGAATGTTTAAAGCAGAAACAGATAGACTCCAACGAGCTTACAACACTACAGGTTCAGCTACAGTTAAATCTCAGCTAGAACAAGCTAGACAGAAAGCTACTTACTACGAACAGTCTCGATTATTAGCTGAACAAAAAGCTTCTACTACCCTAGAAGACTTTGACTTAGGAGAGTACATGGAAATCTACCAAGATAAGTTTGCTACTAACATGGGTAACATGTATGCTACACAGAAAGTAAGCAAAGATCTTATCAGTAATGAGTACTGGAAAGAAGCTAGAGCAGATGCCAGACAAGCTAGATCTTTTGCTAATGAAATGGCTAAAGAGGAGTACAAACAGAGACTGGATAATCAAAAACCAGAAAATCTACTTAAGAGAAAGAAAGAAGTTATGGACTTAGCAAAAGTAGATCAACAAGACTTCTATAGTGTTCCTATGGTATTCGATCCTTCTATTGTAAATAGGGATATAGATAAACTATCCGTGGCTTCTATTATAAATGATCCAGGTAAAGTTTTGTCTGTTACTCCAGCAGGTCCACAAAAGAAAACAGTAGAGACTTTCTTAAATTACTTGAGGACTATTAAGGACAGTGATTCTTATGTTGTTGAACTAAAGAATGGTCAAACTACTTTGGTTACTGGTGAGAATATCAAAGAACTCTACGTTAGTGACTTGGATACTATTAAAGGTATAGCTAAGAGCAATACTGTAGAAACTTATTCAGGAAGACGTAAAAACAGTTTTTCATTCTAAAAAAAATAAATTAAATTTACTTAACTATGCCATTTAATCCTCTAAGAAACGAGATTGATAAAATACATCTTCAGAATACTGGTAAGACCTCAGAGCAAATCCATTCTGATCTTTTAAAAGTAGACCAAGAAATAGCTAACATTAATGCTATATCAGGTCCCAGTATTAATGTGCAGAAAGAGAGTGAGTCTTTACAAGGTAATGTAAAGTCTTTATTAGAGGGTAATATCTTAAAAAACTTTAGCACCTTAACTCAAGCAGGTTCAAAGTTTGGAATTGAATTTCCTAAACTAGAACTAGATGAAGAGACAAACAAGAACATAGATAATGCTAGTAAAGCATTAACTAGGTCGTTAAGGGAAGGTAGTCTAGACGAAAGTCAAAAAGCTTTAGCTGAACTTAAAACTAGATACAACGATGCTGCAGACTCTAGTATGGGTTCAGCACAAAAAGAAAAACTTAGAAAGTCTTATGCTGATATAGTAGATAGAGTAAACCAAACTAATACTATTAAAATAAGTCAGGATAACTTAGATGGCTATTATAATGAAATTCCTTTAGAACAAAGAGAGGCAGCATTACAAAGCTTTAATCCTAACCAAAGACTAAGTCTTGCACTTAAACCTTCTCAGACTACTAATGCAGATATTATAAATAAACTTGCAGACTTTGAGTCTAACAGAGTAGGTTCTAGAATTTATAACACAGAAGATCTTAATGTGTTTAAGTCTACCTATGTTAAGACAGACGATGACTTGTATGCTGGTATGGAGATGCAGTATAACTACGCAATGAAAAATGCCGTAGACCAAAAAATTGCTTCATACCAAGAACAGATTGCCACATTAGATCAACAGATTAAAGCGAGTGTAGATCCTAGAGCTAAAGAAGCATTTGCTTTTCAGAAAGCTAACTTAAAGAAAGAACTAGACTACTCTAACAAACTTTCTCAAAAACTTACTCCCTATACTTCTGAAGATACTTATCTTAAAAACTTTTATCCAGAACAGTACACTAGAAAAAAAGAAAGAGAGAAGCAAGAAGTATATCGTAATGAGATGTTGGCTGAGGGAGATAAAGGATCTCTAGGAGAAACTCTATATAGAGCAGGTCAACAAACTAAGTCTAACTTCCTTAAGCAGGTAGCAGGATTAAGTTACTTAGGAGGAGCAGAGGAACTAGGATATAGAATTAAGTCAGGAGCAGATTACGCAGCTCCACCAACTTTCTTTGTAGGTAAAGACCTAAACAAGAACAATAAAATTGATGACTCTGAAATTACTCGTGACATTCACGGTAACAAAGTAACTATGAGTCAAGTAAGTTGGACAGACAAGAATGGTAACACAACTTGGAATCTTTGGGCTCCAGTAGAGCAGGTACTTCCTATTGCTACAGATGTAGCTATGACTATTGCTTTGTCTAAGGGAGTAGGTGCAATTGGTAGAGGAGTAGGACTAGGTTATGGAAGACTTGCAGCAACTGCTGGATTAAGCGAGGCAAATACAGCTTCTTTCCTAAAGAACGTAGCTCCTAGAATCTCTACTCTTGGAACTGTAACAGCTACTACCTTTCCTAGATTCTACGCAGAAGAACGTGCTAACTTTAAAGATGGAGATACTGCCTTTAAGGTAGCAACTATGAGAGCAGTAGTTGAAGGCTTGACTGAAACTATTATTCCAGATACAGAACTGTTTAGCGGAAAGATTGCTTATGGTGCACTTGATCCTGTATTCTCAAAACTAGGTAAACTAGATCCAACAGCTTTAGGACAACTTACTATTAAGAGGGATGCACTTCTTGGCTTATTGCCTAAAGGAGCATTGAGTGCTAAAGATGCAGCATTACTTATGGCTCCTGCTTCTGTAAGGAGAACCTTAAGTGGTGCAGCACAAGAATCAATTGAAGAACTTGGTTCACTCGTAGGAAACTACTTTGTAGATAAGTACGCTTCTTCTCAGAACTTTGAGGTAGAAGAAACTAATAAAATAACTACCGAATCTTTCTTGGATACACTAGTAGAAGGATTTATTCCTTCCTTATTTATTTCAGGAGGTTCTAACTTGTTCTCTAGAGGTGCTCTACGTCAAGAACGTTTAAATCAAGCACGTTGGAACATTGCAAACAACCCAGAAAAGTATAAGCAAGTTATTGCTAATCAAGTACAACAGGGCAAGCTAACTAAAGAAGAAGGCCTAAAGAGAACAGCAGCTGTAGATAATCTAGGTAGAAGACTAGAATCTATGACTGAGATTAATCATATCAAGAGTCTTACTAACCTACTTGATGACAAGGAAGCACAGTACAACTACTTCACTAGTCTGTTGAAAAAAGAAGACTTTTTGCTTGTCGATACTACACAACTTAGTGAAGATCAGTTAAAAGAGTACCAGACATCTTTAGATAAAGTCGACAAAGATATCATAAATACCAAATCTCTTACTGATAAGTATGCAGGATTAGAGGAGTCAGATAAGAGAGAAATTATAAGTAAGCTGTTTAATAGCCAAGCTAAAGCAGCAGAAAGTACAGATACTAGTATAGAGTCTTTGTTGGGTATTGCAGCTCAAACTAGACAGTCTCTATTAAGTCTCCCTGTATCTGATCCTAGGTATGAATTCGTAGCTGCAGAATACAAGAAGTTCCAAGATAGAGTAGATTCCAGTTTGTCTACAAGGATTCAAAACTTTACACAAGTATTAGAAAACAATCCTGAACAATTAACTTCATTAGAACTTGCAGTTGCTTTAAATACTTATTTGCCTGCAATAGAAAGATTAAATACTACAACAGCAGAAACTCCTTCCATTCCTACCCCACTGGCAGAAAATCTTCAGCCTCTTCCACAGAATGCGCCTGAGTTGATTCAAGCTGTGAGAGACGAACTTCTTACTAGAGAAGTTCTTAACGAAGAGGACTTTTTAAGAGAAGTCAATAGAAACCTACAAAACCCAGAGACTAAGTCTATTCAAGGGTATCAAATTGCTATAGCAGAACTTTCTCCAGAAGAACTCACTTCAGGAAAATTAAATGAAGAAGAACATAGTCACTTATCGGCTGCTCAAAGACTTATTCTTGCAACTAGACTTGAAGATCATGTAGAGGAAAAGAAAGCTAATCCAGAACAACCTACATCACTCGAAGAAAAAAGAGATAGAGTATTAAACGAACTTTACAATAATCTAATAGGAGAGCAAGACGAACAAACAAAAAGAAACTCTATTATAGATTTAAATAAAAGAGCAATTGAGTCTGCTCCTGAAGCTCCTGTAGTAAATAACTTTAGCCCTCAAGCACAAGAAGCACCTACTCCTAGTCAGAAACCTATTCCTGGAAAAGTACTAGACGTAGACCAAGATGTATTTGATGAGTATGCTTTGCTTTTGTCTGACCTTAATGAGTTAGTATCTAATCCAGATGCAGACATTGATGAGGTTAAAGGACAAGTATCTGAATTGATTAAGGGTGCCCTTAGGAATCTAGACAATCTAGAAAACTTAAATCAAGTTAGAAGTGCTCTTTTAGGTCTTTATCCTGATGATGCTCAAAGTATCGAAGATACGTTTGCAAAAGCGTCTGAAGGTATTGTTGATGTAAGCGGACTTACTTTTGTTACAGGTAAGAGAAAAGAATTTGTACAAGGCGTAATCGCTAAGTTAGTTTCTCAAAATCAAGTATCGCAGACAGCTACTCCAGCAGATGTAGTGAGTGTACCTGCAACAGAAGAGGTAATAGAAGAAGCACCTGAGTTAATTTCAGACAGTGTAGTTGAGTCAGATAACTACGAGTCTGCTCAAGAAACTAAAGCTAAAGAGGACAAAGAATTTACTATCAAGGGAGAACGTGGCTTGCACATAGTTACAATCACTACTAATAGAGATAATCAGACTATCCAAGATCCTGCAGCTCTTTTAATAGATAACATAGTAACTGTTTATTCTGAAGATACTCGTTCAAACAAAACAACAGATCTGAATCTTCGTATACAATCTGTAATGGGTATCTATGAGTTTATCTTTGATGCTCCCAAGGTAGAGAGACTTAAAGCATTTAAAGAAAAATCTTCTTTAACCGAGGAGGAAAAGACTGAGTTGGTTTCTCTCTTAACTGTTAACGGAGTACCTATTCATAATCAGCCTTTCATGAATCACGTTAAAGAGAATCCTTCAAAGATTGGTTCTGGTATCTCTAGTGTATTTGTTAATTCAAACGGAGATTTAGTTAGATTTACTAAGTTAGGTAAGCCATCTAAGGCTAAGACTTCTTTGATTTCTGTTCCTGTTCTTCCTAATAAAAATGTAAGTCCAGAAATGGCTTCTGTACGCAAGCAAGCAACAGAAGGTAAGATTATAGTATCATCTATAAACGGAGTAGTATCTGGATATGGTTGGGGTGCTCAAGATGCTCGTCCTTTAGCAAAAGCTGTAGGAGAAAAAATCTACGTGCACACAGATCCTATTTCTAGAACTCTTACAGGAGCACAAAAAAATTATGTGTTAAATCCTGGAAGTGTGCACATCGTAAAAGATGGAGCACGTAACCCTTACACAGGTGTCAGTATTCCTACTAACGGTAATACTGTACAGGCCCTTGTAAACGCTTTTAACGATGGTACTTTACCTCAGACTCTAAGTGAGTCTATCAGAACAGATGCTGCTACCTTCCTAGATTACATGAGTCAGCAGGTTAACTCTACTTTTGTAAAAACTACAGAGGGTGGTGCTAAGAGTGGTATGCGTTTCTTCAAGAAAGCTAACCTTTATCTTACTGCAACTTCTGGAAATAGAATAGTTGTTGAGTATCCAGTAGAAGGTAAAGACAAAAAGAAATACATCAAGCCTTCTAAAAATCAACAAGAAGACTTGCTTAAGATAGGAGAGTCTTCTTATAAGCTAGTTAGTGCTAGATTAGTAGAACAGAATGCTCCTTATACAGCATTAGTTGTTAAAGAATCTGGAGAAGTAGTTACTAAAAACCACAACACATACTCAGACTTCGTTAAGAGCCCTGAGTTTGGTGCTACTTTTGTTAGAGAAGAAAACAGAACTCTATCATTTAGTCCAGACTATAGAGTTATTGATCCTAATGTATCTGATGTAGTTGATGCTACTAATGATAATCTTCCTGTTCAACCTGCTGCTACACAACCTATAGATGCTAAAGCTGATATAGAAAGAAGAAGACAAGAGGAGTTAAGCAAAGGTATTAATGAATTTAAACAAGCAAAAAACAAAGAAGAACTTACAAATGCTGTTAAAGATTGGATTGGGAAAGACCCTTATGATACTGGGTTTGTTTTTTTAAATGTTAGAGCTGCTCTTACTTCACCAGGCGGTTTTGAGAAAGGTAAAGAAATGTTATATGAAAATCATATAAAACCTCTTGAAAAATTGTATAACGATAAGATCAACGCTAAATACGATGCAGAACTAGCTGCTTTAGAACAACCTGTTGCACCTACAACTTCTAAGATTGATCGTTTACGTAGTAAGTTAAACAATCTTAATACGGGTGAAGATCGTGTAGAATTTAATAGGAACAAGACCTTAAGAAATAACATTACCAAGAAGCAAAATGAAGCTGCTAAGAACTGGGTAGCTAATCATCCTATTTTCAAGAACACTCCTTTTATCTTTGATAACACTATCAATCATCCTGAAGCTTATGCTGTATGGTCTAAGGCAGGTATTTTCTTGTTTGAGGGAGCTAACTATGCAGAAGCTTACCATGAAGCATGGCATGAATTCTCTCAGTTGTATTTAACTCCTGAGCAGAAGGCAGCTTTGTATGCAGAAGCAAGAAGCATCTATGGAGATTTGTCTTTTGTAGAACTAGAAGAAAAACTTGCAGAAGACTTTAGAGCTTATGCTTTAAGCGAAGGTAAGGTTCTTCCAGCATCTATTGCAGAAGCTAAAGAATCTAAATCCATCTTTAAACAAATCTGGGACTTTATTTCTAATTTGTTCTCTGATAAGAAGACAGTTGATCATTACTTCTCTCGCTTGTATAAGGGTAACTTGACTCAATTCAAACGTAAAGAAGCTAACCAGTACTTTATTCAATTGTTCTCTGGCAAGTACGTATACGAGGATGAGGCAGGAAACATAACTTCTTTGTCTTACAAAGACTCTAAGGCTTTCTTGGATGACTTAGATAGTATTTATGTTTATTTGGCTAACAACATGTTTGCTAGTCAAAATGCTACGCTTATCAACGTACTTTCTAGTCCAGTAGCAGCAAACAAAACTTACAGTTACTTAGCTAAGAGTCTACTAGATGATCATGACTCCCTAGTAGAGCAGTATAATAAAAACAACGATGAGTCACTTCTTCCTACTATCGAGAACTTAAGAAAGATTCTAGAAGACTTTGATAACGTTGCACAGTTCCATAAAACTAACTCTAGCTTATTTAGTGACAACATTAGAAAGCAGTTGGTTTCTGAACAGATTGTTTCTATAGAACAAGCTAACGTAGAGTTTGCTACTTTTGAGGCTAGTGTGAATGAAATGTCTCAGAAGCAGATTGCTTCACAGACTTTAATTAATGCTCTTAAAACGCTTCCTAGATACGAAAACGGAGAGATTGTATTGCATCCTGTGTACAGTGTACCTAAACTCAGTGACTTTAATACAAACTGGAACATCCTACAACGTAGGTTGTCAGGCAGTAACTCTTACCAAGATCTTTATTCTAGATTACAAGGGGTAGTAGAAGAGTATCCTCAGTTCCAACAATTTATAAGTTATCTTCCTTCTCCCACTGAGAGCATTGATAAGGGAAGTTCGCTTAACTTTAAGAATGAGTTCTACAAAATCTTTAGTATGCCTTATATCGAAGGATACACTACAGACATTAAGAGAAACGAAGAAGGAGAAATTGTTGAAGCAAAAGTATTCCAAGCACAATCCTTGGATGCTATTAACCTACGTAACAAGTTTGACACAGACTTCTCTTTAAGTCCTAGTGCTTACTCTAATAGAAATAACACTACAGGTACTTTCTACCTAGATACAGATAAGTACTTTGCTACATTCCCAGGTGTTCCTACTGCTCCAAAAGATGAAGAAGAGTTTGCTGAGTATAACTTAAGTCTTTTGGAAATGTTGAAGCCTTTAGGTTTCAATCTAAGTCCTAATGCAGAAGAGTTATTCGTTAAGGAGAATGCTGAGATACAAGAAAGAGTAGTTAACTTAATCTATAATAAACTTAAGTCTCTGTCTCAGACTCAGGCTTACATTATGGAGCCATTGAGTGATCTTTCTTCCGATCACGTAAATGCAGAAGGTGTTAAGGTAGCAGGAGAAAGTGGTAATGTAAGTTCTGTTATTCAATATGAAGTAGAAGCTAATCCTCAGTATGTAAATGATATGAGATACAATGCTGTTAACAAACAGATTTGGTCTATCAATCAACATACATTTATGAGTAAGACTTTAAATGTCTTGAATGACGGTAAATTGTATCCTACACTTGATGAAGTTTATGCTGAGTTGCCTCACTTAAATCCACAGAACAACCCTAATGCTAAGTCTTCTTTTGTTTTATCTTACTTGTTTAACGAATCAGGTAAAAGAAGAACAGACAAATACCAAGGCATTGAAGTACCTCGTAAAGTAGAGTTGGGTAACTTACTTGGTATCAAAGATATCGAAGGTGAGAAGACTATCGACTCTAACGAAGCACAAAAACACTACTCAGATATTATCGGATTAACTAAAGCAGGAATCGAAGAGATTAACCGCTTAAGTGGTAAGTCTACTACAAGGGGCCTAGTATTTGATAGGAAGCTTAGAAACTACTTAGGATTGTTGCCAGCTAATAACCAAGCTGATCCATTTATATTGAGTGGTGCTAACCAAGTTCCTTACGATTTATTTGTAAGTAGAATTGTGCCTTTGATTGAAGCTGAGGTTCAGGTTACTGCTAAAGGTTCTGATAAGTTTAAGATTGATGCTTATGATACTGATGGAAGTCCAAAGCTTACTTACTTCCACAAGATCTTCACTCCAGAACAGAGGATTGCTTTATTTAGTGCATTCAAGAGTCCTGCATCTAATATGTCTTTACAAGATGTATTTGAGTCTATCAATGGAAACAGAGATATCTATACTAGATTTGGACAGTACATTAATTCTCAGGCTAACAAATCTAAAATTATATTAGGTGTGGCTTATAATCTACCTGACTCAGAACTTATGAAGTATCACTTCTTTTCTGCTGTTGGAAGAATAGAACAACATAAAATCTTCTTTGGTCATCCTTACTATTACAAGAATCCTAAGGACATTGAGAAGCGTCTGAGTGCATGGAATGCATTTGGTTCTTATGCTACTATTGATCCACAGAACATGGAGTACTTGGAATCAGGTCAATCTGGCTTAAGTGTTAACTCTGGAAGAGATGCACTTCACAACTACGCTCAACAAAATAACATTAAGGTAAATCCAAACAGAGCTAATATTGATCAAATATCTTACATAGTTCTTAAGGACGAAGCTGTTAAATCTGCTACTGCTTCCAAGAGTAAGTCATACGGAGAAAGTAAAGACGCTTACACAAGCGATAAAAGTTCTGCTAAACAAGATGCTGCGGCTTTCTGTACTATAGATTTCTTCCGTAAGTTTTATTCTATTTCTACTGGAGTAACTCCAGAGATGATGGAAGAGTTTAAGAGACAGGACGACATCTATAAAAAGTACCTAGAGTTACAGACTGCTCCTGATTATGCAGAAGACACAATCAGAGAAGA
>Ga0102917_1000090_pt1 | contig 28726 bp, 22 predicted proteins | sample Colrivmet1562A02_FD_78201 | JGI IMG/M metagenome (GOLD analysis project Ga0102917, IMG submission 78201) | Estuarine microbial communities from the Columbia River estuary - metaG 1562A-02 | ecosystem: Environmental > Aquatic > Marine > Intertidal zone > Estuary | place: USA: Columbia River...
AATAAATTGTCAAGCATTTCACGTGGATCTCATGAGTTCTTCGTGCGATATTGTTATTATTTAAAAAATCCACCAAAGACGTATTCTACGCATCCACGGTGGTTAGGTAATTAATTGAATATGTAACCATTTTGATTGTTCTAACGTTATACCCGAACTCAAATAACCTGTAGCAAGTTTTGTTTGGAAATGTATAGAACCAAAAAAAGGATAAAATGAAAAGAATTTTTGTTTTTGTATTAGCAGGTTTGTTCTTCGCGTCATGTGACCCGGTAGATGGAAATCTTGTGGGAGTTAAAGGACGTGACACCTTCTATCCGGACATCTTAGGTCCAGGTAAGGTGCCTTACGGAATGGTATATATCCCTTCTGGGGCATATCAAGCCGGACAAAACGATAAAGACATTATGGGATTGCACACCACAAGAAACCGTACGGTTTCTGTGCAGGCGTTTTATATGGATGCCTCTGAGATTACAAACAACGAATACCGTCAGTTTGTGAATTGGGTTAGAGATTCCATCGCGCGTGAGAAATTGTACATGAGACAATCGGGAGATGATGCCGAGGAATGGGTAAATGTACCAGATGATTTCTTCAAAGAACCATACCGTACGGTTATTCAGACTGGATCAGATGTACAAGGGGCGAATAATCCCTTTGAGCCGTTTTTAGAAGGTGAAGATGCCTTAGACCTTGATCGCGCGTACTTGTTATTAATGGGCTACAATGGTGCAGACAAACCAGGTGGTAAAGGGAATAAAGGAAGCAAGAAAGGTGGTGCCCCAGGTGTGGTAACAAAATTCTTCAAAAATGCAGGTAATGTTCCCGCGAATCGATATGAAGACATAGATGTAACATTGAACCCGGATGAAATATCTGCTATTATGGGGGTGATATCTGCGCCTATCCAAACACAAGCTGGTGGGAAAAAACCTTCAGGTAAGAAAGGTGGAATCACGTTCGATGACAATGATGCGAAAAATAAAATGACAACGGATCCAGAAGCCATGGAAGCTGTTACGGCTAATGGAGGTCGTAAAGAAAACCGGAAGTATTTTACCCTGAATTGGGAAACTCCGTTAGATTATTCCGATCCAGAGACGGTTTTATTGTTGTCTGACATGTATTACTCTGAAGAAGAGCAGTACTTTAAAAACAAACAAATCGATACGCGTTTGTTGTTTTATGATTACATGTGGATTGATTACAAAGAGGCGGCGAAGCGCGGTAAGGTAAAAACTGCAGAAAATTCGTACGATAAATCAATTAATGCAATGCAGCCCCAAGAACGTAGAAATCCACTTTCTAAAGATGATAAATCAAATGGAATGCACCGTGCTACACTTACGGTTGATAATAAGGACAATGACGTAGTTTGGTATGATGGAACTTCTGTTCCAGTTGATGAAATGCAAGGAAAATTATCTGATTCGTTAAAGAATCAGTTGTTGCCGAAAACAGACAATGGTTCGTTGCAATTGAAAGAAGAAACTGGTCCTCAAACCAATAACAACTTATTTAATAATCCTGGACAGGATTTAGATTTAGGATTTAGTAATAGCAAAGGTCAACATAATGCCATTCGTGGGCATGCAGACCGTAGCCGTTATATTATCAAAGAGCGTATTAACGTATATCCAGACACGCTTTGTTGGGTTCGCGACTACACGTACGCATACCATGATCCAATGGCTGAAAACTATTTCTGGCATACCGCATACGATAATTATCCTGTAGTAGGTGTTACATGGTGTCAAGCTAAAGCCTTTTCGGTTTGGCGTACTCAATTGTATCACAGCTGGTTGCTTGCTAACGGTGATTTGTATGTGAATGATTTCCGTTTGCCTTCTGAGGTAGAATGGGAGCGCGCTGCACGTGGTGATTTGGAATTATCTCAGTATCCTTGGGGTGGTCCGTATATCAGAAATGCAAACGGGTGTTTCCTTGCCAACTTCAAGCCAATGCGTGGTCGTTACTTTGAAGACGGTGGATTCCATACGGTGAAAGTTTATTCATACAATCCAAATGCATTCGGGTTGTATTGTATGGCGGGTAACGTCGCGGAATGGTGTAATACGGCATTCGATGAATCTGCCTATGAATTCACGCATGACATGAACTCTGAATATGCATACGATGCAAAAGATGATGATCATCCAGTGAAAAAACGAAAAGTGATTCGTGGGGGATCATGGAAAGATATAGGATATTATTTACAAAACTCTACCCGTACCTTCGAGTACCAAGATACCGCAAAATGCTACATTGGTTTCCGAAATGTAATGACACATTTAGGTCGTGGAGGCAAGGATATTGATGCTGAAAATGGCGAAGAAATCCAAATGGATATTCAATTAAAGTAAAATCTGTAACAAATAAATAAATCAAAGTTTAACAATTAAAAACAAAAATTATGAGTGCTAAAGGGAATAAAGTTGGAATTTGGATGGCTAGACCAAAAGGTAGAACAGTAATGGGCTTTGCCTTTGGTTTGGGTGCGGCGGTAGTAATTATCGGAGCCTTATTTAAAATCATGCACTGGCCAGGTTGTAACGAGATGTTGATTGCAGGTTTAGGTACAGAGGCGGTGTTATTTACCTTAAGTTCATTTCAATTAACCCATGCTGAGCCGGATTGGTCTATTTATTATCCGTACTTAGTACCGGTTGAAGACCGTGCAACGGTTGCTCAAGAAAACGACGGAACGGTTCGCAACCTGTTAACGAGCCCAGTGGCTGTGAATGCAGGTGGTTCTGGAGGTGGTGCAGGTGCTACTGAAAAAGTGGCTGAGTTAATGGAAAAAGCTAAAATTGATCAAGCCTTATTAGACCGTCTTGGAAATGCTATGCGTGATTTAAGTCACAATGCGGAGCAATTGAAAAGCGTTTCATCTGCAGCTTCAGCTACAGATTCATATGTTGCTTCACTAGAAGATGCTTCTAAGAAAATGTCAAGCCTTTCAGATGCATATCAACGTGCGTCTACCTCAATTGCTGGATTAACATCAAATACAGAGGCAGGTGAATCATTCGGAGAGCAAATGCAAAAAGTTTCTAAGAATCTTTCTGCATTGAACAATGTATATGAATTACAGTTACAAGGTTCTTCAGCTCATTTAGAGGCTACTCAAGGATTCCAAAAACAAGTGGCAGACATGATGCAAAATCTTTCTGCTTCAGTGGAGGATACGAAATTGTATCGTGAGAACATGGCGGTACTTGCTCAAAACCTAACAGATTTGAACAACGTATACGGTAACATGTTAAAAGCAATGCGTTCATAAGAAACCATTTTTCTAGAAATAAGTAATAACATTTAAAAAGTAAGAAATAATGGGAGGAGGTAAGGAAACCCCAAGGCAGAAGATGATTTCGATGATGTACATCGTACTCACGGCGCTCTTGGCCTTGAACGTATCAAAACAAATCTTGGATGCCTTTGTAGCGATTGAAGCGAACATTCAAAAAGGTGCATTGACACAGCTTGACCGTGGTAATGAGCTTAAAACTGATTTAAGTCAGGAGTTGGCTTCATCAAAAGGAGAAGAAGAAGCAGCAAAGCGCAAGAAAATCGAGATTGCTCTTAAGACAATTGCAGATATCGATAAAGAGACCCAGGTGGTCATAAAAAATATCGATGATGCGAAACTATTGTTGTTAGAAAAGTTAGGAGAATTGAATCCTACTGCAAAAGACAATGATAAGGATGCAATTCTTTGGGTAAAGTACAGTAACAACGATCCGTTACGACCGTCTAAGTTAAATTTAACAGCCCTTCAGTCAAAAGATGAATTCGATACCCCAATGCGTGAGCTTGGTATTAAAGAATTGGAAAATATAGACAAAGCTGGGGTGGGAATGAAGAAAGTTTGGGAACCATATAAGAACTACAGAAAAAGATTAGTTGAAATATGTGGAACATACAAAGTAGAAGGTAAAGGTTATTCCGTAGTGCTTAAAGGAGCTGTAGATAAATTTGCTGATAACAAAGCCTTGGAAAAAGATGTTACAAGTCTTGTTACTAAAGGAAATAAACCGAACGCAGCAGATGTACCTGAACTGGTAACTATTTATTCTGAATTAACCAAGAATGAATTAGATGATTACGGGCATGATGGTGACATTCAAAAAAATGTACATTGGTTGGGTCGTACTTTCTATCATTCACCGATGATTGCAGCAATTGCTTCGCTTTCTACCTTACAGTATGAGGTATTGGCAGCACGTACTAAGGCAGTTGGTATGATCAAAAGTAGAATTTCTACCGGTGAGTATTCGTTTAACACGATTATGGCAATGGCTTATCCATCGGTGGCCGTTGTTGAATCAGGTGATAAATTTGAAGTGGCTGTGTGGATGGCAGCATTTGATTCTGATAAAGAACCAAAAGTTAAGCCAGGACAAGGTACCTTGAAAGGAGTTAAAGATGGTGTTGCTACACTTGAAATGACTGCTTCAGGGTCCAACGAAATGCAGATCAAAGGTTCCGTAGGAATCGCGAATAAAATGGGTACAGTAAAGTGGAAAGACTATACCACCAAAGTGTTTATCGCACAAAAAGGTGGTGGTTCGATTGGTTTACCCGATGCAGCTGCTTTATATGATGGATGGCCGAACAAAATCACAGCAAATGCTGGAGGATCGAATATTAAGTCCATGAGTGTCAGTGTAAATGGTAGGCCTTGTCCTAAACAGGGTCAATATTATATTGCAAATGTATCTCTTGGTTCTGGTAAAGCTAAGATCACGGTTACCGGTAAGACCAAAGATGACAAATCGGTTAGCTTCTCTCAAGATGTTAAGATTAAACCTTTCCCTAAACCTGATGTTACACCAATTAGAATGGCAAAAACAGGAGGTAGAGTTACAGCCGATTTCTTATCTTCTAATATTGCGGGAGTTTCAGCTCGAGTTGATAAAGTGCGTATCAATGGTGTGTTTTATAATGGTAATTCTATTCCTGCCGTAGCTTTGCGTGCTTACTCTTCAGGGAATTCAGTTGGTATGGAGGTATATGTTACCGGTGTAGGGGTTAAAAAAACATGGATATTACCACATAGTATAACAATTCAATAATTTAAATCATGATTAGGTATTATATCTTAGCAACGTTAATTCTATCTATCAGCTTTGTTAAAGCACAAGGTGGAAATGACCCAAATTTAATTTTAAAGGGTCCAGTGAATACCCCTGCTCCCAATGAAGGTGTTATTGATGGTGTTGTTGTAAAAGATGAATTACCTGTTCGATCTAAAATTGAATATGAGCATGTGAGATTAGCTGACTATGTTTGGTCGAAACGAATATTTTCTAGAATAGATTCTCGCGAAAAAGCAAATCATCCATTGTTTTATCCATATGATAAATTTTTAGAGAATTTTACTGATTATCCACCAGCCTCTATTGAAGAATTAATGCGCAATAAAGATTGGGTTAGACATCAGGAGAGACTCTCTCTTTGGACTGTAATAATGCAGCATATGTTTTCAGGGGATTTATCTATGTATTTAGTATCTGACTCACTAGATTTTAATTTTGCAAAGGAGGATGGATATAGTTTGAAGTATTTATTACAGCGAAGCAATTCTAAAATACCATACTATTCAAGTTCCGCTTACAAAACTGAGATTGATAAACGTTTAGGAACCACAACCCCTGGTAAAACCTGGTTGTTCTCCTTTCAAGGAGATGAAAATACTCCATTAAGAACTAATGTGACATTAGCAACATTTGAAGATTGGGTTGATAATTATAAAAAAACAGATGTAAATATCGGTACATCTACACAATGGGAACCAGGTATTACAGATGTGGTAAGTAATATGGGAAAACAATTAAGGAAATCTTGGGATGAAGCTATGGTGTTGGCGAAGAAAACCGGTCGTGATACAACACTAGAATTACCATCTAAAACCTATTTCTTAACATCTGATATGATAACAGCATACAATATAAAGGAAGATTGGTTTTTTGATAAGGAACGTTCGATGCTTGATAAGCGTATCATATCTATTGCTCCTGTAGCTCGTTTTTCAATTGATGATACAAGACCTTCTAAAAGAGGTGAGTTAATAGTTAAGAAATTTGATAACTCTTTTACTACATCAAAACCTATTTCTTCACTAAACAATGTGGTTGAGCTAGAAATGTTTTGGTTGTATTTTCCTCAACTTCGTAACGTGATGGTAAATTACTACGTGTATAATAACCAAAGTGATGCACAATGGATGTCTTTTGATGATTTCTTTTGGAAGCGTATGTTTACAGCAACTATTTACCGTGCCTCTGATCAATTTGATCGTGAGATTGAAGATTATCGATACGGTGTAGATGCGTTGTATGAAGCAGAAAAAATCAAAGAAACCATGAGAACATGGGAAACAGATCTTTGGAACTATTAATCAAATAGCATGTTATTTAAAACCCCGGCCTAGGTCGGGGTTTTTTGTTTGCTTCTAAATTGATTTTCTTTATCTTTATAAAAAACCTATACTATGAGATTTCTTCTATTTTTCAGCTTATTTTTCAGCTTTTCCGTTACTACACTGGCTCAAGATTTTCATCCCGGAGTACTCATGTTTCAATTAAAAGGTGAGATTCAACCAAATCATCTTCATCAAAAACAAGGGGATAAGAATCAATTCAATCTCGAGGAAGATTTTCATAACTATCCATTTTTGGAGGCGATTTTTTTAGATGCTGGGGTAACTAAATTGGAACGGCCTTCTTATTTCACGATGAAGCCTTCCTTGATGAATATTTATCGAATCTATTTTTCCGATGTTACGCACATAAATTCCTACTTAAATCAATTGCAGAAAGTAGCTGAGGTACTTTACGCCGAAAAGGAACCAATTTATTCCACAGGCTTTGTCCCAAATGATCCAAGTCATACAGGTACTAACAAATGGTATCATACCCTAGTAGGTTCCGAAAATGCATGGAACATTACACAAGGTCGAACACAAGTGAAAGTTGCGATCGTAGATAATGCCGTGTTTTCAACGCATTCAGATCTAACCGCATTTAAACAATACGATGTAGCAGATAATGACAATAATGCTACGCCACCCTTAGATTATGCACAAGATCAAGGTTGGTCGCACGGGACGCATTGTGCGGGCCTCGCTACAGCAGATATTAATAACGGGGTTGGTATTGCAGGGTTAGGTGGTAATGTCGAATTAATTGGGGTGAAGTGTACACCCAATAGCGCAACTTCTTCGGGTTCGGTTTGGTATGGCTATGCAGGGGTGCAATGGGCTTGTGAAAATGGGGCGCATGTAGTGAGCATGTCGTTTGGAGGGACCAGTCCATCACAAGCATTTCAAAACCTAATCAATGCATACCCCAATGTGGTGTTTTTAGCAGCGGCCGGAAATAGTAATATCACCACCTTGCATTATCCAGGGGCATACAACAATGTGATTTGTGTGGGTTCTGTAGACGCTAACGACCAGCGCTCAAGCTTTTCAAATTATAACGGGGCAACGCCCTTTGTTGATATTGCCGCCCCTGGTGGTTACTCGAACGGAGGCTTGTTAAGTACCGTGTATTCCGCTTCAGGTAATTCCTATGCTAAAATGGGAGGTACATCCATGGCAACACCATTTGCGGCAGGCTTGGTGGGATTGATGTTAAGTGTTAATCCAACCCTTACCCCAGCACAAGTCTTAAACTGCTTACTGAATAGTGGCGTGAATATTAATCAAAACATGGGTCCTCGCATAGATGCGCTCGCCGCAGTGCAGTGTGCCGGACAAGGATTAACCCCTGGTACGCCAACCGCAAATTTCTTCGCCATTCCAACCACCTTGTTTGAAGGAGATTCCGTGTTGTTTTATGAGAATTGCGCGAATGGTGGAAATAACATCACCTCATATCAATGGAGTTTTCCAGGTGGAACCCCTTCTTCATATAATGGAATGACTCCACCTTACGTAACGTACACTACCTCGGGAACTTACAACGTTTCACTTACTGTTTCCAATGCTGTTACGTCAGATGTTGAAACAAAAAATGCATACATTACAGTGAATGAACCACCCTATGGAAATTGGATTGTACAAAATTCTGGATTTTCTGCAGCCAATCGGGGAGTACATTGGATTTCTATTGTAGATCAAAATGTAGTTTGGGGCACGGCATACGATGGAAGTGGCGGTAATGCCAACGTTCAACAATTTACCAAAACTACCGATGGCGGGAACACATGGACTCCAGGTAATATTAATGTGGGGAATGCAGGATTAGGCATTTCAATGGTTCAAGGAATTTCTTCTTCTACCGCATGGTTAGCTGCATATCCCAACGCTGCAGGTCAACTTGGTGGGATTTGGAAAACAACAAATGGCGGTTCTACATGGACTAAACAGACTACGGCAACATTTAGTAATGCCAGTTCGTTTACCAATGTGGTTCATTTTTGGGATGCCAACGAAGGATTTTGTATGGGAGACCCAATTAATGGAGAATTTGAAATTTATCGAACTACGAACGGAGGTACCAATTGGACACTTGTCTCAGGTGCGAACATTCCTAATCCTCTTTCCGGAGAATTTGGATATACGCGCCAATTGGATGTAGTTGGAAATAGTGTATGGTTTTCTACGAATAAAGGCCGAATCTTTCATTCAACAGATAAGGGCGCTACATGGGCAGTTTATACCTCTCCCATTCTAGATTTTGCTGGGGCTAATATCAGTGCCAATTTTTCTTTCTCATCTGCATCTACTGGATATATAGTCACCAATGGCGGGGCAGTATATAAATCAACAAACGCAGGTGCCACATGGATTCAATTAGCAACTACCGGACCTATTTTCTCAAATGGCTTGTGTGCTATAGTTAATACCAATACACTCTTCACGACAGGAGCAGCGACTGGTGGATCGGGATCTTCGTATTCGCTTGATGGCGGGTTAACATGGGCACTGATTGATAACCAACAGCATTTATACTGCGAATTTTTATCGCCATCTATCGGTTGGTCAGGATGGTTTAATACAAACGCAACGACCAATGGCATGTGGAAATGGAATAACCTCTCAAGTCCGTTGGCAGTTCAATTCAATGGAAATCCTTCAACCGTATGTGTGAATACCCCCGTTCAATTTACAGATCAAACCACAGGTGGGGTTATAAATTCATGGAACTGGAGTTTCCCTGGCGGAAACCCATCCACTTCAACGATTGCCAATCCGGTGGTTACCTATACTCAACCGGGAACCTATCCTGTTTCGCTCACGGTAAGCGACGGTACCAACTTAAGTAGTTTTCAGGATACTGCGTACATTACGGTGGAGACCTTGCCCGCTACGCCAAGTACAATTCTAGGTAATGCATCACCTTGTCCAAATGCAATGGAGTCATATTCCGTAACGAATGATCCTTCTGCCTACTATAATTGGACGTTCCCGGCAACATGGTTGGGGATGAGTACAACCAACTCGATTGCATTAACTTTCGACAATACACCGGGTGTACTCTCTGTGACCGCAGGTAATTCATGTGGTTCAAGTGCTCCGTCATCGCTTAATATCAATCTTGGAGCTCAGCCTATCGCTGGGTTTACGTTCACCTTGAATGGTGGTCAACTTACCTTGACGAATACCTCTCAAAACGCCAATGGATATGAGTGGAATTTCGGGGATGGAACTACCTCAACTCAAGCCCAACCATCGCATGTGTATACCACACCAGGTACATACGCCGTGATGCTAATTGCGACAAATGCCTGTGGTGAGTTAGATACCCTAATTCAAGAATTAACTGTTCTTGGTTTGGAGGATTTAGGGGCTATGGGAATTACCGCGTATCCAAATCCTACTGCTGGTAAAGTTACTATAACAGGGCTGGCTGATTTTGTTACTCAAGGACTATCCATAATTGATTTACAAGGTCGTGAAATCATGCGGGTTACCATTGAATCAAATGTGCATGAAATGGACATCAAGCATGCAGCGAATGGACTTTATTTGATTCGAATTCAAAACGGAGTGTTACCTTTGCAACTCCAACGATAATCGATGACGATAATTAGTGAGCGAATTAGTTTTATTGATCATGAAACCAAGACCACGATTGTAATTCTACCCAAGAAACAACCTTGGGTAATTGCGTTAATGGGTGCTTGGTTGGGTATGTGGCTTACCATAGGCATAACTACTGGGTGGGCAATTAATACAATGAAGTTAACACAACAAGAGCAAATTATTCTTTGGGTGTTCTTAAGTTTTTGGGCATATTATGCCACACGCGTTGGGCGTTCATTTCTATGGTTGATTTGGGGTCAAGAATTAATAAAAATTGATGAAATCGGTATGCACATTAAACGGTCTGTTCGGACCTACGGTAAAAGTGTTCCTTATTATTTTGAGAACATAAAAGACCTTGCATATGACATACCTGAAGAAAGATCATTTCAATCGGTATGGGAATCTTCACCATGGGTTAATGGTGGTGAGCGGTTCTTTTTCGATTACTATGGCAAAATGATTAAATTCGGAAAGAAATTAACTAAGAAAGAAGCGCATCTTTTAACGCAAGTATTAGAAAAGCGCATGCGGAAATATTCAAAAAAATAATCATGTACGGAAAGATACAACAGCATTTATCGACAGAACTGACAAGCATCGAAGAAAACGGATTACTCAAGCGGGAGCGTATTATAACGACGCCTCAAGGTGCTAATGTTCATGTAAGTACCGGAGAAGATGTCGTGATCATGTGTGCTAATAATTACCTCGGACTTTCATCTCATCCAGAAGTAATACAAGCCGCGAAAGATGCCCTAGACACCCATGGATTTGGAATGTCATCCGTACGATTTATATGTGGCACCCAAGACATACACAAAACCCTGGAGCGAAAAATTGCAGAATTTTATGGCACAGAAGACACCATTTTATATGCTGCAGCTTTTGATGCCAATGGAGGAGTTTTTGAACCCTTGTTTTCAGAAGAAGATGCAATTATTAGCGATGAGTTAAATCATGCTTCTATTATTGATGGTGTTCGACTTTGCAAGGCGCAGCGTTACCGGTATCGGCATTCCAACATGGAAGACCTTGAAGAGCAGTTAAAAAAAGCTCAAGCCCAACGGTTTCGAATTATTGTAACTGACGGTGTGTTTTCTATGGATGGGGATTTAGCTAAAATGGATGAAATTTGCGCTCTAGCTGAAAAATATGATGCCCTTGTAATGACCGATGAATGCCACTCGGCAGGATTTATTGGTAAAACAGGTCGTGGTGTACCAGAGCATTTCGGTGTTCAACATCAGGTGGATATCGTTACCGGCACCTTGGGTAAAGCATTAGGTGGCGCTATGGGAGGATATACTACGGGAAAAAAAGAAATTATTGAAATGTTACGTCAGCGTTCTAGACCGTACTTGTTTTCAAATTCACTTGCGCCTTCCATTGTTGGTGCAAGCATAAAAGTATTTGATTTATTAAGCAGTACAACGTCCTTGCGTGACCGCCTAGAAGAAAACACCTTGTATTTTAAAAAGCACATACTTGCCGCTGGATTTGATATTAAACCAGGTGATTCCCCGATTGTTCCGATTATGTTATATGATGCCGCATTGTCTCAGCAATTTGCAAATGAACTGTTGAATGAAGGAGTCTATGCCATCGGGTTCTTTTACCCAGTGGTTGCGAAAGGACAGGCTCGTATTAGAACGCAAATTTCCGCGGCCCATACCCGTGAAGATTTGGATAAAGCAATTGCTGCATTCATTAAGGTTGGAAAAAAACTTAATGTAATTTAATCTAAGTGAAGATACATCGCATTTTACTCTATTGTTTCTTATTTGCCTTTATTGGGCAATTAGGTGTCACCTACAATATGAGTAAAAAATCCTCCATAGAATGGAGTGATGCCGATGATGATTCTAGTGATTCAGAGGATTTTGAGGAAGAAGTTATGATGGGATATTCACCCATTATCCTGGCTCTTTCTATACATCATTTGAGTTCAAAAGCGCTGAAACATTCCACTTGGAGACCCCTTTCTTTTACACAATCTGATTTATTGTTCTCGATTGATCATCCTCCCGAAATAAGCTGAACGACCGTTCATTGTCTTATTTATTAATTGAATCGAAATAATATCTTGTGAAAAACCCATTTAACTCATGGAGAGACGATCTCCCTGCTAGCATTGTTGTATTTTTTGTTGCACTTCCCTTATGTCTGGGTATCGGATTGGCCTCAACAACGGTTGAAGGGTTTAACCCTATTCCTATTTCGGGGTTGATTGCTGGAATCATTGGTGGAGTAGTTGTTGGTCTTATAAGTAATTCCCGACTTGGGGTTTCTGGCCCAGCAGCGGGATTAATAACAGTCGTTATTTCTTCCATATCTTTATTAGGCTCTTTTAACGCATTCCTATTAGCACTGGTTTTAGCAGGATTTTTCCAATTGATTTTCGCTCTACTTAGGGCGGGAATTGTTGCGAATTATTTGCCTTCGGGAGTAATTAAAGGCATGCTTGCCGCGATTGGTATTACCCTTATTTTAAAAGAAATACCTCACTTGATTGGATACGATAAAGACTATGTGGGAGATGAGGCGTTTTTTCAGCAGGATGGTCATAATACAGTAACAGAAATATTATATGCGATCAAAGCCTTAGATCCAGGGATTGCTATCATTGGGTTGATTTCCTTGGGGTTAATCATTCTATTTGAACAGCCAAAATTGAAGAAATCCATAGTGTTTAAATACATTCCATCCATGCTTTGGGTTATCATCATTGGAACATTAATCAATGTGGTGTTAACTGCGACGGGACATGATTTACATATCGCAAAAGAACATTTAGTTCAGATTCCACAGTTAACTTCGTGGAAGGCTTTTCAGTTACAAATGCATTTCCCAGATTTCTCCTTCATCACAAATCCAACGGTATATCTGGTAGCACTAACCATTGCTTCCGTAGCTAGTTTAGAAACCTTACTTAGTGTAGAGGCAATTGATCGCTTAGATCCTGAAAAAGCCATTACGAATCCAAACAGGGAGTTAGTGGCACAGGGAATAGGTAATGCTATTGCTGGATTGCTTGGTGGCATACCAGTAACCCAAGTAATCGTGCGTTCCACAGCAAATTTGAATGGTGGTGCAAAATCTAAAATGTCAGCCGTTTATCATGGGCTTTGGTTAGTAGTAGCAATTCTTCTTATTGCGCCTATTTTAAATCTTATCCCCTTGGCTACACTTGCAGCCATATTAATTACTGTAGGTTATAAGTTAACTAATTTAAAATTGATAAAAGCCCAATTTGCCAAAGGATGGGATCAATTTATTCCATTTATTACAACAATTTTAGCCATTTTATTTACGGATTTACTCAAAGGAATTGGGATAGGTCTCATCATAGCAATCTTTTATATTATCAAACGAAATTTTAAAGGAAATCACGAGGTAATCACTTCAGAAAAAGGAGTTGAGATTATACTTGGTGAGAATGTAAACTTTCTTAATATTGCGAGTATTAAAAATACCTTAATGAATTTGCCTGAAGGTGCACATGTTATCATTAACTCCTCACGAAGTAAATCGTTAGATTATGATATTCAAGAATTGTTGTTAGATTTTATTGATATTACATCAAAAACAAAAAACATTACAGTATCCCATGATGGGAAACATTTAATTAAATAAATATGGAGAAATATTATAATAGCTTACTAGAAAACAATAAAAAATGGGTCGCAGAGAAATTGAACGAAGACCCTGAGTTTTTTAATAAACTGGCTCATGGACAAAAACCTCCAGTTTTATGGATTGGTTGCTCGGATTCTCGAGTGCCAGCAAACGAAATTATCGGTGCACCTCCTGGTGAGGTATTTGTTCACAGAAACATTGCCAACATGGTAGTGCACTCTGATATGAACTTATTGTCTGTATTAGATTACGCCGTGAATGTTTTAGAAGTGAAACACATCATCGTTTGCGGACATTATGGATGTGGAGGGGTGCAAACGGCTATGACCAATGCCCATGTGGGCTTAATTGATAACTGGATTCGTCACATCAAAGATGTGTACCGCATGAATTATGACGAATTACATGTAATTCAAGAACCAAAGGCGCGTGTAGATCGATTTGTAGAGCTTAATGTTTTTGAACAGGTGTGCAATTTGGCGAAAACATCTATAGTACAAGGGGCATGGGAGCGAAGATCAGATTTACATTTACACGGGTGGGTATATGATGTCGCCGATGGCCTAATTAAGGATTTGAATGTTACCCTAATGAATAACTCAACCCTTCAGAACGTATACAAACTAGATATTTAATGTGAAATCTCACCGATTTCACTTGGATTATGTTTGTGTTTAAAAAGCACAGCAAATAGTATAGCCACTACCAAGGCATAGGCTGCAAAAGAGAGCCATATCGGTTCCCATTGTTGTATCATAATCGCCTTGGAAAGTGTTCCGTCAGCATCAATGGTATTGCCTTTTAGAACTTCTTTTAACAGCGGGTGATCTTGTTTAACTTCGTAGTAACTTGCCACCTCACTAACTTTTGTTAACGATTTTGTGAAAAATACATCAATCATACGCCCACTAACAGCACTCCCTAAAATAGCGCCGAACCCATTGGTCATCATCATAAATAATCCTTGGGCGGAAGAGCGCTTATCTGCAGAGACCGATGAGTTTACGAAAAGCGAACCTGATATATTGAAAAAGTCAAAGGCCATGCCATATACAACGCATGACAATAGAATCATCCAAAGTAAATCCCCAGGGTTTCCGTAGGCAAATAATCCAAATCGTAAGACCCAAGCAAGCATACTCATTAACATGACTTGTTTTATTCCAAACCGTCGCAAAAAGAATGGAATCGCAAGGATAAATAAGGTTTCGGAAATCTGAGAAATTGACATGATAACGGTAGAGTGCTTCACAGCAAATGTGTTAGCATATTTAGGAAACGCCTCAAATGTACTCAAATACGTATCGCCATACATGTTGGTTAATTGAAGTGCACCACCCAACATCAAAGAGAACAAAAAGAAGATAAACATTTTATAATTGAGCATCAATTTAAATGCATCTAATCCTAGGATTTGAATTATGTTTTTGCCTTCGTTGGACCCGCCTTTGGGAGCACATTTTGGAAGCATAAAGGAAAATATAGCCAAACCGAAAGATGCAATGGCACTGATGTAAAATTGATTGGCTGAGGCGCTATTTCCTGTTAGATCCGTTACCCACATCGCAATGATAAATCCTACTGTCCCAAATACACGAATGGGAGGGAAGGTCTTCATCGGGTCAAGGTTGAATTGCCCTAAAATACTATAGGAAACTGCATTCGATAATGCAATCGTAGGCATATAAAAAATCATAGCAATTAAGGTGATCCAAAAAAACATACCAGGGTCTTGAACCATTGGAAGGCTTGCCACTGCGAAACCACTCAATAAATGAAGAATCCCTAGTAAGCGCTCCGCATTGATCCATTTATCGGCAACAATTCCCATGAGACTAGGCATGAAGATCGAAGATATACCCATGGTGGTAAAAATGGCTCCAAATTCTGTGAACGACCATTTCATTGTGATGGTGCAGTATTTTCCTACAGTGATTAACCAAGCACCCCAAACAAAATATTGAAGAAAGCTAAGTGCCGTTAATTGAGTTTTTACTGAGTTATTTTGAGAAGGTAAGCCAAGTGTTTCCATGGCTTGAAGATACTATTTTTTTCGCTTATTGATTTCGTCGCGGATTTTTGTCGCTAATTCGTACTCCTCGTTTTCTAATGCCTCTTTCAGTTGTAATTCAAGGTCATCGATACTTGTTTCCGAGATTTCTGACTCAAATTCAAATTCATCATCGTCATCATTTAAATCGTCCGCTGGTTCCTCCGAATTCGTGAATCCTTCGCTAATGTTATTTACTTCATTCAAAACGTGAACGGTTGTGTAAATAGGGACATTAAACCTGACTGCGATTGCAACAGCATCTGATGAACGGGAATCAATATCCTCTGGTATTCCATCTTCACCAATCAGCGTGATTTTTGCGATAAAAAGCCCTTCCCTAAATTGGTGAATTATGACTTCTTTTACAGTTATATTAAACGCATTGAAAATTGGTTTAAACAAATCATGAGTCATGGGACGATTCGGACTCATTTTCTCCAATTCAACAGCGATTGCTTGCGCTTCAAAACTACCAATCACGATTGGCATCTGGCGATTTCCATGAATTTCTTTAAGGTGCAGTACATACGAACCGGAGTGCGTCTGGCTGTATTCAATTCCAGTGATTTCCAACTGAACCTTTTCCATGGTCGTACGCTAATTAATTAGCTGCTTTGAATTTATTAATCGCTTCGGTTAGTTTAGGGATCACCTCAAAGGCATCTCCGACCACTCCATAATCTGCGGCTTTAAAAAATGGTGCCTCGGCATCAGTGTTAACTACCACGATAACCTTTGAACCATTAACTCCTGCCAAATGCTGAATCGCACCAGAAATGCCTACTGCAATATACAGGTTTGGACGTATTGCCACACCTGTTTGTCCCACGTGTTCGTGGTGAGGTCTCCAACCGATATCAGCAACAGGTCGTGAACAAGCGGTTGCAGCTCCTAATGAACTTGCTAATGATTCAATCATGCCCCAATGTTCTGGACCTTTCAATCCGCGCCCTGCAGAAACTACGAGTTCCGCTTCAGGTAATGGAATGGCGCCTTCTGGTTTTTTAACAGAAAGAACACGTACGGTGGATGCGCCCATTTCTTCTGTGATTTCTGTCACAGCGCACGTGGTACCAAGCTCTTCAGGAGCAATGCTATTGGGTAATAATGAAATAATTCGTTGTGTAGAATGAGCTTTAACAAACCCAAACGCCTTCCCAGAAAATACGTTCACCTTGATAGAACCGTCAGCTTCAGGAAGTGAAACTGCTCCTGCAATTAATCCAGCTTTTAAGCGCACGGAAAGACGAGGAGCGATGGCTTTTCCATTGAAATCATTGCTGAAGATGATGTTGTCAGCACCTGTTGCCTTTGTAGCAATCCAAGCTGCAATCTGTTGATCATCGTTACCTGTTATTGCACGGTTAATCACCACCTCATTCGCACCGTATGTTCCGAGCTTACCAAGAAGATCCGAGGACATATTCCCCGTAGCTAATACGGTAACGGTGCCACCTAATTTCTTAGCATAGGTTACTACTTCAAATGCCGCTTTTCCTAAGTGGCCATTCCCATTGATATATACTAAATTTCTCATGGTTTATATAACTTTTGCTTCGTTGTGTAACAAGGATACAAGTTCATCCATGTTGTTTGGATCGATAAGTTTAACACTGGACTTTGCTTGTGGACTTGCGAATGTCACATAGCTTGTTAAGGTTTCGGTAACGGTTAGAGCAAGCACCTGTAGGGGCTTAGTTCGTGCAGCCATGATTCCACGCATGTTTGGAATTCGCTGTTCTGCCATGCCTTTTGCACATGAAACAACAACGGGTAAAGCTACTTCAACTACTTCAACTCCGCCTGTAATTTCACGTTCTAACGTAAGTGTATTCCCGTTAACATCCAATTTAGACGCAATAGAGATATAAGGTGAGTTAAGGCCTTCCGCAATCATACCGCCAAGTTGTGCACCATTAAAGTTTATGGTTTCCTTTCCTGTCAATACCAAGTCGAACCCTTGAGTTTTCGCATAATTAGCAATTTCTGCAGCTACCACATAGGCGTCCATGGGCTCAGCATCAATTCGAACAGCTTCATCGGCACCAATTGCCAATGCTTTTCTCATGATCGCTTCATCTGCCGCGGTACCAACCGTAATGATGGTAACATCGGCACCTGATGTTTCTTTAATTTCTAATGCTCTTACTAACGCATACCATTCGTCGTATGGATTAACAATATATTGTACTCCATTCTCATCAAACGCGCTATTATTATTCGTGAAGGCAATTTTTGATGTGGTATCCGGAGCCTTACTGATACAAACTAGGATTTTCATTCGTGTAAATTTTGCTCGACAAAGTTAAGGAATTATTACAGATTCACGGGAACTTTTATTAACAATTGCTGTACCTATAGATAGCTAAGTGCATAATATAAAATGGATGCAAAAAAGGTGCTTAGGGCAACCTTTTTCAGTTCTGGATCAAAGGCTTTAGGCTCCTTGATTTTTATTACCTGAGCAATGTGCTTTGCAAAGAGAATTACCGGTAATCCAGCAACTAAGATGAGATAATTTTGTGTCTCATTAGCATGTCGGTAAAGAAGAATAATCCAGGCACTGCAACCTAAAACGGCAAGCAGATAATGATATCGTTTAGCGTTTTTTGAACCCAGGAGAACAACCATTGTCCGTTTTCCTGATGCTGCATCATTCGCTATATCTCGCATGTTATTTAAATTTAATACCATAGTACTCCATGCTCCAATGGAAAAGGCGCCTAAAAGCTCGTTAATTGAATATGTCTCTTCAAACAAGTGCTTCGTACCACTCACTGCAACCATACCAAAAAACAAGAAAACCATCAGGTCACCAAGTCCGTGATATCCGTATGCTTTTTTACCAACAGTATAGGTTATTGCTGCAAGCACGCACAACAAGGCAAGAACGGTATAACATATGATGCCATTGACAGAATGGATCGCAGGCGCTGCATAAATTAATGTCCCTGCAGATAGCACACTAAGAATTCCAAGCACACTAACTGCCATCTTCATCTGTCGGATTGAAATTTCACCCGATTGCACTGCTCTTGCTGGTCCGATGCGCTGCGCGTTGTCTGTCCCTTTCATTCCATCACCCAGATCGTTCGCAAAATTAGAAAGTACTTGAAAGCATATAGTGGTTAACAGACAACCTATCACAGCTATTGGAGCCGTATTTCCATGTCCAACAGTTAGACCTAATCCTAGGATTATTCCAGAAAGGGATAAGGGTAGTGTTCGCGGTCTTGCGGCTTTAATCCATGCACCTAATGTACTCATGAGACAAAGGTACGAATTCCCTTAGGACTCTTAAATTAGGATGATTCATTTCATTCCCCTACCTTTGGTTAATGATTAGATGCTTAATACGCACTTTGGTCATAGGTCAACTCCTTGGTTTTTCGTTTGCCTTTGGACAACAAAAACCGGTGTATTTCGATGATTATCGGGCCTTGGCAGATAGCCTTTCCTTGGTTTATCAAATCCCTTCGTGTGTCATGTTGGCTGTTGCGTATCACGAATCCGGTGGTGGTGTGAGTGTGGTTGCAAAAAAACTAAACAATCACTTTGGCATAGCTGGAGATTGTCGGTATGATATTACCAAGCATAAGAGTAAATACAGGTATTACCCTACGATTACCGATTCGTATATTGGATTTTGCAATCTCGTTGCATCAAAGAAATTCTATGAAGCCATGAAAGGAAACACAGATGAGAAATTATGGCTGAAGAAACTTGGGGCTACAGGCTATGCTTCTGATCCAAATTGGCCCACTACCGTATATAAGGTAGTGCTTAATAAGTGTCACTAATAGTTTAATTTTTGTCCTAGTTTTAGAGCGTCTGGATTGGAAATTCCATTGAGTTTACACAAGGCCTCTACACTGGTTCCCAGTTTTTTTGCGATCGCAGAAAGTGAATCGCCTTCCTTAACTATGTAGGTTCTGCTTACAGTGCTTGCCTCACTGGATGAGGGAGTTGTTGGAATTGCAACTTGTTTTGGGAAGGCTAGCGTAATCTGTTGTTCCAAAATGGATTGTTGGTCCATCCCTATATTGCAGGATTTTAAAAGGGCATGACAGAGCATCTGACCCATCAGTGTTGCACCCTTTTTATTAAAATGTAGTTGGTCTTTAAGGAACAAATCATTGGCCTGCCAACGGGCATGTGAACCCCATCCACCCATCACTCGATTTACGTCATAGTATGCCGTTTCAGTTTTTTTTGAAATCTCATATAAACACCGATTTACGATGAGTTCACTTTTTGGTGTTTTGCCCGCGCTTCGTGTGTCAGGCGCATTGGTGATAATTATTCCAACTTCGGGTAATTTTTCTTTTAACTGTAAAATAAAGGCTGCGATCTGTTTTTCATAGCTTATGCTATCTAACGCACTGTAAGATTCATTCGTGCCATAGGAAAACACCACTAGATTTGGCTTTTGCCATTCCAGCATGGATAATATGTCTTCTTTATACGGTAATAGGTGTGTGAATTGCGCACCGACCACGCCGCATTGCTGATACACTAAACCGCTTTCTTGAATAAACTCTAATCCCCAGAGTGAACATTCTTTAACGGCCCGAAATTGAATTTTTGATGGGATTTCTGGACATTCAAAGGTATATAGCGTACGCTGATTACCTAGGTCCTTATGCGATTTTAATACCCCAGGTATTGCTAATTCGATCGCAACCGTATCCATTTTCCCATGGATTAATATGCTGAATTCCTTACTACGCTTTCCCCTGAATTGCTCATTAAATTCCATGGTAAATACTGCGCCTTGAGTTAAGGTGATTTCATAGCCTAATGAACCAATTCGACGCTTTGTTGGATTCTTTAATATGGAAGAATAGGTATAAGCTCCACTGATATTACTGTTTGTTCCGGTGGGTCCAACGCTTTTACATAGCGAATACGGGAAAAATAAACCGCTACCTCCGTTTCCTCCAAGGGTTTGTAAGTTGGTTCTTACTTCGCCAGATATGCGATCTCCTTGAATGTGACTATCTCCGAAATGAATAACCTTATATGAATTGCTCAGTTTAGTAGGAGTTAAAACCTGTTGTAAGGCCTCAGGACGTTCAATGGGAACATAAATAAATTCAGAACTTTCTTGTGCTCGAGCTACGAACGAACAAAGTAAGATGCTTAAAACTGAAAGTAAATGAACGGTTCGATGTTGTTGTCTCGAAATTGAAGAATGAGTTGCAAGGCAACCAAGAGAATTATTGGCCATAAATATAAAGGTAACGATAGAACACGGTTAATAACGTTTTGTTTCATTTTCCAGGGTGCAAAGACAATTCCTGAAGCAATCAGAAGGAGTGAAATAACTTCCGGACGGGTATAACAGAACCCAATAAGATCCATTGGATTTGTTTTGGTGAAAATAAAACGTATGCTGTCAAAGGCTGTTTCAAAAGAGGTGGCACGGAAGAATATCCAGAGAAATCCAACCAAATGGAAGGTCAAGATGATGCCAAGTATCTTGGACCACTTGTTGTTGTTTTCACTTGGTTTAAAGAAAAGCTTATGAAGTATGAGTAAGATACCGTGTGCACAACCCCAAAAAATAAACTTCCAGTCGGCACCGTGCCAAATCCCACCAATGAGCATCGTTAGAAAAAGGAAAATATACATGTTAACAACTCCTTTGCGGTTTCCTCCTAAGGGAATATAGATATAATCACGAAGCCATAGACTAAGTGAAATGTGCCATTTTCGCCAAAAAACAGTAATATTTTCTGCGGTATATGGATTAAAGAAATTCTCCTTCATGCGATATCCTAAAATTAAGGCAATGCCAATGGCAATATCTGAATATCCGGAAAAATCAAAATAGATTTGAAAACTGTAGGCGTACATGGCTAAGGCATGTTCTAAGCCACTAAACCCACGTGGGGCGTCATGAATTAAGTCTACATATTTCCCTAAAAAATCCGCAATCAATAATTTTTTAATAAGTCCAGTGGTAATGCGAAGCAAAGATTCTTTTAATAAGAGTTGATCGAATTGCAGGGGGTTCTTAACTTGAGGTAAAAAATCCTTGGCACGTACAATTGGTCCAGCAACTAAATGTGGGAAAAAGGTCATATAAAAACCATATTCTAAGATGTTCTTAGCGGGTTCTATTTCTTTTCGATACACATCAATGAGGTAACTTAAGGATTGAAAGGTATAAAAGGAAATTCCAATAGGTAAAAAGAGCGTCTTGGTGGAGAAATGCGTATCAAATAGCGCATTTACGTTTGTAATTACGAAGTTGGAGTACTTAAAATAAAGTAAGAATGATAAGCCATATACGATGCTAAAAAATAAGAGGACTTTTCGTTTTGACCCTTCTAAGGTACTAAGCCAACGAGCCAGCACATAGTCGCACAGAATGACCCCAATGAAAAGTAATAAAAAAGGCCCACTTGATTTGTAGTAGAAAAATAAACTAAAGGCAATTAAATACCCTAATTTCCATTGACTCTTTGGGGTGAAAAATGCGTACCCAATAAGGAAAATCGCCAAGGTTAATAAGAACCCATACTCAGTAAAAAACCAAGGCTGTTTAAGCGAGTAGTAGAAGAAATAATGAAAATCCTGAAGTAATTGATTCATCCTTTAATACCCTTTGTCTTTTGCAGCGTTGGCTAATATTACCCTTCCTTGCAATTTAAAATTTGTTCGTTCTGGGGGTAGAAAATTAAATGGATAGGCATGATTACTCTGGATATAACTTGCGATGTAATCCATCCATATTTTATACCCTTCCGTATTCGGATGTCGATGATCGCCACCTCGTGGGATTTCGAGATCTTTTGATAGCACAAAACAACCCGGGTCAGCTGTTTGCTCAAACACCTTATTAATTCCATGGTCTGTCGTGAAATTTGCAGGACCAACCCATAAATAAGGCGTGTCTCCTAATTTCTTTCGGAATAACTCAGCCGCTTCTGTTCTTCGATCCATATCGGTAACATACATTTCATTCAATCCAACCACAAATATCACAAAGGTTGGATCATATTTTTCGATTAATTCATCGACTTTGTTTGAATATCCGAAATTTAATATGGAGGCAGAAAACCAGGTGTAAACGGCTTCTAATTTATGACCATTTGCCACACAGTAATCATTCAGCGGATAGATCAATCCTCCTGTTTCAGAATCGCCAATTAAAAGAATTCGTTGCGAAATATGTGATTCCTTTTCAGCAGACAATGGCAGTTTGGGCCTACTCCGTGCCGGTTTCTGCATGGTGTCTCCGGGTAATGAATATCCAGCCATTAATATTTCTTGAATCAGTCTTGCCTTTTTTGACTGGCTCATTATCAAGTTGTTGGATCCTTTTTTAGTGACTTTTTCCGGTACGGTTAATACCGCATTAGGGTCTAATTTCTTCATCACCCATCCGTTCAAGGACACTGTCTTTGATGAATAATTGTACCCGAATAAAATACATACCGGAAGACCGATAATCGCAGCAGCTTTGAGGATGAAGAGGCGAGAAGAATTCAAGTTTCAGGAGTTATTCCGCGCGAAAGTATGAAAGAAATGCTGCTCTACAAAATTTATGTAAGGTCAAAGCGGTAAGCCGTTTATTTTTTTATTGTTGTCTGATTATGATACCATCGCACATATACATTTTTTGTGGTTACAGGCAAGACCCCTTCACTGCGTAAATACAAACAAATTGACCCGCCTCGTTTCCAGTAACTGAGGTCTTTCGGCGTAAATTCAATACTATATATAATTTCATTCCAATGATTTCGTTTGATTCGACCTTCAACCCGTCCTTTAATGTTCTTGAATACAGTCCATTTACTGGATAAAAACTTATTTTTTCGAGCATGCAGATAAAGCGTTGGACAGTGTTTTAAGGACCTATTGCTGGTTAGGAATTGCATTATTTTTACTTCAATACGATGCGGTTTTGTGGCTTTCTTTATGCGGTATTTCCCCAAGTAAGTCATCTGACTGGTTGATTTTAACTTGGCATAAAATATTTTTTTATCCAATTGAAATACTACCTGATTCCCAATCCATTTCGCATAGGACAACGAGTCAACCAGGTGGTTTTGAACATTCGTATATCTTGAAAAGGTTTGATAAACCTGCAATTGTTTCTTAATCCAGTTGTTTTTTGACGACGGCTTTACTTTTCGTAATTCCAGGGTAGAGTCAACCCTATATAATGAACCGCCGAGCCAAGCATTTCCATTGGAGTAGAGCTCGCTGTTTTTAAGTTTATTAGTCGTAAATACAAGGGTACGCGTTGGATTAAACTTCGCGCTTAACAAAAGTTCTCTTCCAATGAAAGAAACGGTATCTGGGAGTGAAATCCGGTACTCTTTTTTTAAGTAATTAAGCAAGGTTGGGGCAATATCATTGTGTGAAATTATTGCTTGCGATGTTTTAGGCTTTTTAAGCAATGGCGAATATATAACCAAGGGGATATTATATTTAGAGAGGAGGTTTCGTGAATATAGCTCTGTCCCGTGATCACCTGTAATTAGATAAACCGTGTTCTTATATGCTTCCGTTTTAGATTCTTTATCGAAAAATGCCTGTAAGGTTGAGTCCACGTAGGCAAAAGAACCAAAGGAACTCGCTTGACGTTGAACCATCGCTCGAAGTTTATGATCCGTAATCTGCTTGGATTTTTCTCTAACCACTCCTTCCCATTTTGCTTTATTCGGGTAGATAAACGGGTCGTGAGAACTGATGGTTAAAAACACCTTAAATGATGATTTATCCAATTGTTTAAATCGTGTACTGTCGTCAAATTGAGCCTGTTTAAATAAGTCTTCATCTGGAAAGCCCCATGAATTCCCAACCGCGTTTTTGTGTTTAATTAGCGATGGATTCCATTTTTTAACATGGTAGTCTGTTTGATAGTGACTCATCAATCCAATCATATTTAAGTATTCAAGAGGTACCCCGCAATAGAACTGGGTAAAGTAACTGCCTTGCAACAGATTGAACAACGAATAGTGTCTTGGAAAAGGTAATTGCTGAAATACATTGCCATCTATGGTATTTGGAACCGAAGCCAAAATTGCGGGAAGTACGTTGTGGGTGCGCTGGTATGTGGAAAACCCATTTGGAAAATAGATGGAGCGCTTTGCCAAAGAATCCATAAAGGGCATCAGATTTCCTGTGTTTTTTCCTCGTTGACCAAATAAATCAGCGGACATACTCTCCACGATAATGATCTTAATGTGTGGTGGTTTTTTCGTAGCGGTTTTTTTTAGCAGCTTCGCCAATATGGATTCATCGTTCATGCGATGGGCTAAGGGGTATCTTGGATCTACGGAGATATGTCCTCCAATTAAGCTAGAATCAATAGCATGAATATCACGCAAGTTGATTTTATTGCTATTATCAGAACTCAATGCGTAGTGAACGCCCTTGCTCAGAAAATAAACAAACCGATTTTCAGCAATGCGCGTTAAGGCACTGGGAAAAGGAAGCACGCGGCATAAACTCCCCACGAGGAGTATAGCAAATAACCAATTCGTATGGATTGAACGTGTTTTTAACATGCGATACATCACGAATGGACATAAAACAAGGAGTAATATTCCAATGATTAGGGGGGCGGTGAGGCGCTGCGTTGGATCAGCAATCATCCAGATTTCATTCCAATCGAACAAGAAAAATGCATCGTCTAATCGTTCATGGGTAATTAACACATATTGATCACAGATTACAGTTCCTAAAAGTCCAAGGTATAATAAGGTGAATAATAAGATATTCAAGGCCTTATGGGTTCGCACCGAACTAACATACAAGATACTAGCCACGATTCCCCATATCAACCCCATGCCTACTATCAAAAAACTAAGCGAAACCAAGATGCTTGCAATCCAAGAGGGTGGATTGAATTGGAAAATAAAGGCAAGTTGAACAAGAAAAAAGCAGCATGTAAAACTTGCGAACATCGGAAATAAGGTTCCGAAATATGCTACCCAATTTTTCATAGTCAAAATTAAGCAAACATTAAGGAAACATCACGGATTGTTTAGCAAATCACTGGAATTATTTGGTCGCTAAATCCTAAGTGAAACGATTTCCCTTGGATAAATTCACCGTCGGTTTCACCTAACATGAGGTTCTTTGTTGCAGCAATGTCCACGGAGGTGGCCTGCTCATAATGGATTTCCGGGTGGCTTATCTCTATGCCTCGTTTCAATTTAGGTAAGTTTTTTAGGTAATCCCACAATGAAACATCTCCTAGAATTACTAGCCTAAACTGAGGGAGTTTGGGGTCTTTTCCTGGGGCAATGATCATCCCATTCCCAAAGGTTGAGCCATGACAAATAGCCACCATGAAATAGCGTTGCCTATGCGCGTTATGGTTGAAGGAAAGACTTAATTCTTGTGCTTTATACGAAATAAAGGTGCGTATAACGGAAAGAAAATAGGATGCCTTTACACCAAGGGTGGCACGAAACCGATTCAGGGATTGCACCACATGGCCACCAAAACCAACATCTGCGATGTTAATGAAGTATCGGATACCATGTTCGGATTGACAAAAAGGCACCTGTATTTGGCTTCCTTGCTGTTGGAAAAGTTCAAACGGTGATGTATTTAAGAGATCGGATCGCTTGAAGTTGCGAATAAAGTCGTTACCAGTTCCCCCAGGAAGAATAAATACCTTAGGGTTTAATCCCGCCTTAGCACAAAGTCCATTAACGACTTCATTGATTAATCCATCGCCCCCATGCAGAATCAGTAGTTCTACGCGTCCTTTTGCTTCGCGCGCCAGGGTGGTAGCATGTCCACCATGGATGGTGTGTGATTGGGTAAATTCAAGCGAGGGATCTTCTTTACAAGCCGCTAAAAACCGGGTATGTACCGTAGGTATTTTTCGAGAACCATGCAAAATAGCGAGTACCTTCATGCGGCTTAAAGGTAGGAGAAATAGCTCAAATCAAGTAAACCTTGTGCTACGCTAAGTAAAAGCTGTCGAATTTCTCCTACCATAAAAGTGAGGAATGGTTACGTTATATTTTAATGAGCTATGAATTGGCTGTTAGAATTTCCATTACCTTTGATTCCCTAATCTTACACCATGCGAAAACTCCTTTTTTTACCTGTAATCACCTTACTTATTGCCTCTTGTACCACCGGAAAAACTAAAGAATCCGCAAAAGAAGAACCCAAATCTTCCTTGAAGGACACGACGGTTGTTGATGCGCCGATCATAGTTCCTTCGGGATTAAAACTAATACCCTTCAAGTTTTCCGATAAAAATTGTGACTTAGTCGTTCCCGAGGATATGGAGCTCGATGAGGGCTGGTGTAATACACGTGAACTTGCCGGATTGCGAGTTTCCTTAACGGATGCAGCAATTGCACAGAAAATTAATGGCTTGATCTGTAAAGAAATTACAGGAAAGGTTGGAAATGTAAGTACCTTAAAAAAATTCGTAGCTGAAATTAAAAGCTTGAGCAATGAAGAAGGCGATATGGAATTTATGCAGGATGAATTCACTTGTTCCCTAATTGATTCATCAAATACCTATATGAGTATGGGCATTTCCTCTTACTTTTATGCCATGGGGGCTGCCCATGGACAGCCCGGATTTCAAGTTCTCAATGTTGATTTAACAACCGGTACAAAAATCACTTTAGCCGACTTGTTCGTTAATAATTACCGCTCATCACTTAAAGCCTTCGCAAAACGAAAGTTCTTGGAACAAAATGGAAATGGAGATTGGTGGTTTGTTACCGGTGAGCAGGTGTTTGATCTACCTGAAACCTTTGCCATTTCCAAAAAAGGAATCACTTTCACCTATCAACCGTATGAGGTTGGTCCATATGCTGCAGGGGCACCTGAAGTTTTCTTGAGTAAAAAGGACTTGGCGAAGTGGTTAAAAGAAAATCCCTATTTGATTCCTTAATAACTGCTCGTTGCGCCTCCAATACTTTCAATGGGGTGCCATGTGGTCTTTACTTCTTGTAAATCTGTAATGCGCTGCAGCCCTTGATCTGTGCTGTTGGTATAGGTGATGTGGCGTTTTAAATTCTCTACACAAGCCAAAGCTAGCGGTTTGTCTAGTTCCCCAAGGGATTCACTAACCAAGGCATTTACATCCATATGCGCTGCTAAGGCGGGTGCCAATTCTGATACCTTACCCGTTAGAATATTTACTACTCCACCGGGAACATCGGATGAATGAATTACTTCGGCAAACGTCACCGCGCACAAGGGTAGTGGTTCAGAGGCAGCAACAATAACCGTGTTCCCACCACAAATGATCGGAGCTATGAAGTTCACTAGGCCAATCAGCGAGGATTCTTGAGGAGCAATAATTCCGATTACCCCCATGGGTTCTAACGCAGAGAAATTGAAGTGCGATGAACTCACGGGATTAACACTGCTGCCAATTTGTTGGTATTTGTCGGCCCATCCTGCATAATACACCAAGCAATCAATGGCTTCCTGTACCTCACGTGTAGCATTCGGTTTACTTGCCCCTTGTTGGATTAATTCTTCGATGAACTGGGTTTTTCGACCTTCAAGCATTTCTGCCATTCGATATAAAATTTGTCCGCGGTTAAAGGCAGTTTTTTCAGACCAACTCCCAAAGGCTTTTCTTGCAGCAACTACCGCATTTCTAACGTCTTTGCGTGAAGACAGGCACACATTGGCTAAGGTATTACCTGCGGCATCAACCAGGGGATAATATCTTCCGGATTCTGTTCGTGGAAAGGCTCCTCCGATAAAGATTTTATATGTTTTCAAAATTTCCATGACTTAGTTTCTTTTTCGCAGTTTTTATGTCAAAATAATCTCACTGAAAGATTATCTATATGGGTTATCATTTCAAATAAGCACTCAATCCATGCATTCCACCTTCTCTTCCAAATCCGCTTTCTTTGTATCCTCCAAAAGGTGAAACCGGATCAAATTTGTTGTAGGTATTTGCCCAAACTACCCCGGCACGGAGTTTTGTTGTCAGATTAAAGATTCTAGAACCTTTATCTGTCCATACTCCAGCAGCT
>Ga0102917_1000111_pt1 | contig 25246 bp, 19 predicted proteins | sample Colrivmet1562A02_FD_78201 | JGI IMG/M metagenome (GOLD analysis project Ga0102917, IMG submission 78201) | Estuarine microbial communities from the Columbia River estuary - metaG 1562A-02 | ecosystem: Environmental > Aquatic > Marine > Intertidal zone > Estuary | place: USA: Columbia River...
ACAAAAAGAAAAGATCGCCGCTGCCTATCAAGCGGGCTGTCGTCGATTTGATGGCGCTTTGGGGGGATATGGCGGTTGTCCCTTTGCGGAAGATGAGTTGGTCGGCAACATCGACACGCGATCCATTATTCAATACTTACACGAAGCGGGACAATCCGTTTCCTTGAACCAATCCGCTTTGACAGAAGCCGGGTTGCTGGCGAATGCTATTTTTGCCTGATGCAATTCCAACTCAACTTGTATCCAACGCCGTTGGTCGACTCGATCACCTATCGAGATCGATTACTCTTGGTGGGATCTTGTTTTACGGAACACATCGGGGATTCGTTGGCTGAATGGAAATTTCGCACCCTCCAAAACTCCCACGGCATTTTGTTCGGACCCGATGCGATCTGTGATGCTTTAGACGACATCATACGGGTTCGTTCTTATACGGAATCGGATCTTTTTTACGGGCAGGAGTGTTGGCATAGTTGGCATCATCATTCTCGCTTCTCTGCGACTGATCCAGCAGTGTCACTGAGCAAGATCAACCGTTCGATCGGTGAAGCCCATGATTTTTTGAAGCAGGCGGATTGGCTGATCCTTACGCTGGGATCTGCATTTACATACCGCTTAACGGAGGCAGCTGAATTGGGGGGAATGCAGGTTGGGGAGTCGGTTGCCAATTGTCACCGCGCCCCGTCCAATTGGTTTACCAAAGAAATGATGCCGACGGATCAGATTTTGACTAGACTGCAGGATACGATCCAAGATCTGACCCGGTTGAATCCGAAATTGAAATTGATTCTCACCATCAGTCCAGTACGCCACATTCGCGATGGTGCCATCGAAAATAACCGCAGCAAGGCCCGATTGATCCAGGTGGTTCAATCCTTAACCGAAGAGCTGGAACATGTACACTATTTTCCGGCTTATGAATATGTGGTAGATGTGCTGAGGGATTATCGTTACTACGACATTGATCTGGTTCATCCCAATTATGCAGCTACGCAATTTGTAATGGATCGATTTGCTGAATATGCGTTTGATGCTCAAACGCGTTCGCTGATGGAGGAGATAAAACCAGTGCGTGCTGCGCGTAAGCATCGTCCTCAACATCCCGACACCCAAGCCCACCGTCAATTCTTAGTTGCGCAATATCAAAAGGCACTTCATTTACAAGAACGCTTGCCCGAGCTCGACTTCACCGACGAGCTGGCTTATTTCTCAGACAAGCTATCCTAGGTCGTCCGGTTGATTCAAGTAAGACTCCAATTGCATCAGCAAGGCGAATTGATTGCTGGCGCGTTCCCAATTTTGTCCAGGGTGATCGACCCGATAATAGATATCGCCGTTCAGGTGATCGGTCAAAAATCGGAGTGCTTGCATATAGGTCATGATCAATCCCGCTTTATGGATGTGCTTTTTTTCGGTGGGGGTCAGTGCATCCCCCATGCCGGTCAGATAGCCGCGCACCAAGGCCCTATAAATATCTTTTCTTAGCTGTAATTCTTCGGAGGCGATCGCGTCCTCTGCCTGTGAATTGCACAGGGATCGAATCATGTCTCCCAGGTCGGAGAAAAAATAGCCGGGCATGACCGTATCCAGATCGATGGGGCAGACCCATTGTCCGCTGGATGAATGGATTAATACATTACTCAGCTTCGCATCGTGATGCATCATCCGCAGCGGAAATTCCAGATTGTTTCGAAGCTGATTGTAAAACTCCACGTATGCTTTGCGTGCGATTAGGGATTCGATGAGAGGTTGGCTTGAAAGGATTCGTTCCGGGATTCCACTTGACAACGATGTTTGAAATTGATTGAATCGATGGGTTAGGTCGTGGAATTTCGCAATGGGAATCGCCCAATGCGGGTCCTTTGGATCGGCTGCATGGCGCGTAAATCGAGCAAAGAATTGTGCCAGGGCTTCGGCCTGTGCGGGGCTTTCAACTTCATGTAGTGTATGCGTACCCGCTATGAATTGACTCAATCGCCAGGAGGCACCTTGATCATCTTGTACGATCCATGCATCATTGGAAAAGGGCAGGGGCATTGCCAACGCAAAGGGTGAGCGGGGGGCTTGAAAATGTTGGTAGAGGGCACGATGGTTCTGAATCAATCCCGTAGGCTCGGAAAAGATCTGTGTATTGATGGATTGGAGCAGTATGGATTCAGAAGCAGTTCGAACCACATAGGTGCGATGGATGAGCCCCCCCGATAGTTGACTAACCTTCAAGATGGTTTCCGAATAAGGAAGCCATTGAATCAGTTCATTGGGGAGCAGGTTTGTTGACATGGTCAATGGATCCGATCGCCGCGGACCTCCAAGTTTTTGATGACTTCCGATTCATGCGCCAGCCATTCATTCCAACGTGCGCGTACACGACTGGGTTCGATATAGGTCTCGGCCAATTCGATGAATAGGGTATAGTGACCGGCTTCGCTTTCCATGAAACGTCGATAGAATTGCTGCAAATAGGGGTCGCCAAGGCCTTCGCTCAGTCGCTTGAAGCGTTCACAGGAACGGGCTTCGATCAATGCCATGGTTAGCAATTGGTCCAGCAACCTAGATTCCAGGTCGCCCCCCTTTTGCTGAAACTCCATGAGGGCATTTACATATTTGTCCTTTCGTTGTCGACCCAGCACCAAGCCGCGTTTGTTGAGTTCGGCCAGTACCAGACGAAAATGACCCCATTCTTCCGTCACGATTGGGGCCAACGCCTGAACCAGTTCAACGCGTTCGCTGTATCGTTGGATCAGCGAGATGCAGGTGAGGGCTGCCTTTTGTTCGCAATAGGCGTGGTCGGTCAAAATTTCCTCCAGCGACAGGGCGGCCAGATCAACCCATCGAGGGTCGGTAGGTAGCTGAAGTCCCAAAATAGCCCGGGTATCGTTGGAAAGATCCATACCACAAAACTACTGGATTCGAGCTAAGAGCCTGAAATTCATGGAGTTTTCTCCGAAAATTTCACTTGCTGGTTACACGAAGTCTACATAACTTTGCCCCCCTATAAATCGGATGAAAAAAATCGGATGAACTAAAAAAGAAAAAAGATGTCATTAACAACTGAGAAAAAAGCGAACATTTTCAAGGCTTATGCCGGTGAAGCGAAGAATACCGGTTCTATTGAGGGGCAAATTGCCCTGCTGACTGAGCGCATTAGCCACATCAGCCAGCACTTGCAAGTCAACAAAAAAGATTTCTCCACCCACCGCGGTCTCATGCAGTTGGTCGGAAAGCGTAAGCGCTTACTGAATTACCTGCAAAAGCATAACCTGAGCAGTTATCGCCAATTGATCGAGAAACTGGGTCTCCGTAAATAATCACAAGCCCCCGCCCGATTGGCCGGGGCTTGCTTCGTTTTGGTCCCTTCGTTCAGCTTTCGGCTGAACTTTCTTCCATGTAAATCGATGCAGACCGGAAATTGGTTCTGTGGGTTAATTCCATCGATCGATTCGTTCTAGCGGACGGCGATCACAAATCAACAAATATGTTACAACAACCAATTCGCAAGACTTTCGATATCGGCGATGGCCGAATGGTAACCATTGAGACCGGCCGTTTGGCTCGTCAGGCAGATGGTGCCGTTACCGTATCCTGCGGGAATTGCATGATCTTGGCTACGGTCGTAGCCAATCAAGACCCCAGAGAGGGTCAAAGTTTTTTCCCACTTTCAGTCGACTACCAAGAAAAATTCGCAGCTGCCGGACGTATTCCCGGATCATTCTTCAAGCGGGAAGCCAAACTCAACGACTACGAAGTCTTGACAAGCCGATTGATCGATCGCGCCCTACGTCCGTTATTTCCTGAGGATTACTTGTGCGACGTACAGGTTTTGGTGACGTTGATCTCCAGTGATTCAGAAATTATGCCCGATGCAATGGCCTGCTTGGCTGCCTCTTCTGCACTCGCTGTTTCTGATATTCCCATTAAAGAGATCATCTCGGAAGTACGGGTATCTCGGGTAGACGGACAATTCGTGGTGAATCCGACTCGCAGTCAGATGGAAAGATCCGACCTCGATTTCATCATCGCTGCCACCGATAAGAATTTGATGATGGTGGAAGGGGAAGCCAAAGAGTGTTCCGAAGCCGACCTGTGCAAGGCATTGGAAATCGCACACGACGCCATCCGCATACAAGTGAAAGCGCAGGAAGAACTGCGTGATCTGGCTGGCGTAAAAGGAAAACGCGACTACAAGAAACCCGCTACCGATGAAGCGCTGCGCGATAAGATCTATGCATTTGCACAACCCAAGGTGTACGAAGTAGCCAAAGGTAAACTGGGCAAGCACGAGCGCACGGATCGGTTTGCCTCAATCAAAGATGAGGTGATCAATTTCCTGAAACAAGATCTCGGTTTGGCTGAAGGGGAGTCGCTTCCTGAACTGACCAAGAAATTGACGTCCACCTATTATGGAGATCTTCAGTACGACGTAGTTCGAGATATGATTCTGAATGAGCGCATCCGGTTGGATGGGCGTGACCTGGAAACGGTTCGTTCGCTCGACATGGAAGTAGATATCTTGCCCTCTCCGCATGGTTCGTCCTTATTCACCCGGGGAGAAACACAATCCATTACAACGGTTACCCTCGGCACACCGATGGATGAACTGCTGGTGGAAAGCGCTGCTAAATCCGTTGACTCCAAATTTTATCTGCACTACAATTTTCCACCGTTCTCTACTGGTGAAGTGAAAATGATGCGTGGTCAGAGCCGTCGTGAAATCGGACACGGAAACCTCGCACAACGTTCGTTGAAGCAAATGATGCCGGGCGGTGATTTTCCATACACCGTACGGGTAGTTAGTGACATCCTGGAGTCGAATGGCTCCTCGTCCATGGCAACTGTTTGTGCCGGATCACTGGCTTTGATGGATGCGGGTGTGGGTATTCCTAAGCACGTTTCGGGTGTTGCCATGGGATTGATTTCCAAAGGCGACAAGTTTGCGATCCTCACGGATATCTTGGGTGATGAAGACCACCTGGGCGACATGGACTTTAAAGTCACCGGTACCCGCGAGGGAATCTGCGGTGTACAAATGGATATTAAAGTGGATGGCCTTCGAATGGAGGTGATGCAGCAAGCACTTGACCAAGCGCGTCGTGCTCGTTTGCATATCCTGGATCATATGTACAAAGCCATTGCTGAATCTCGTTCCGAAGTGAAGCCGCATGCGCCACGCATGGTGAAGCTGTTCATCGACAAAGAGTTTATTGGTGCGGTAATCGGGCCAGGTGGTAAAGTAATTCAGGAAATCCAACGCGAAACTGGAGCCACCATCAGCTTGGAAGAAATCAACAATCGCGGAGAGGTTAGTATTTTCAGCGTTAATAAGGATGGTGTTGAAAAAGCCGTGTCCTGGATCAAAGGGATCGTTGCCGTTCCACAAGTGGGCGATGTATACGATGCAGTGGTTAAATCCATTATGCCCTTCGGTGCATTCGTTGAGTTTATGCCTGGCAAACAAGGGTTGGTGCATATCTCTGAAGTCAGCTGGAGACGCCTGGAAACACTGGAAGGCCTCGTGAAAGAAGGCGATCACATGAAAGTGAAGCTCATTGGTACCGATCCTAAATCCGGCAAGTTCAAATTGTCTCGTAAGATTCTGATGCCCAAACCGGAGTCCGCTCCGCGGCCACCTCATGATGGGGAAGAAGAATCCAACGCATAAAACAACCAGACCCTGAATTTTCAGGGTCTTTTTATTTTTATACCATGGAGCAATATCTAGCGCTTACCGTTCACATCGGGGCATCGGAGGAATCGGAATCCCTGCTGGCCTTTCTTGCCGAGGCAGGCTTTGATGGCATGGAAGAGCTTGCTGATCGATTGATTGCTTACCGAGCAGACAACGATTGGGATCGGTCGGAGGTGGATGCGTATCTTACCGAACATGGCTTGAGCTATTCCTACGACCGACTGGAGAAAACGAATTGGAATCAGCTTTGGGAATCCAATTTCGAACCGGTTCAGGTCGACGATTTCGTGGGCATGCGGGCAAGTTTCCATCCTCCTTTTTTGAACGTACAACACGAGCTGATCATCACCCCCAAGATGAGTTTCGGAACCGGTCATCATGCGACAACCCGCCTGATGATCCATGCCATGAGGGATCAAGTGCAACCCAATGCCTCGGTCTTGGATTTTGGAACGGGAACCGGCGTGTTGGCGATCCTGGCAAAGAAAATGGGAGCTGGCCATGTAGTCGGAATTGACGTGGAAGATTGGAGCGTGGAAAATGCAATCGAGAATGCCCAAGAAAATAAAGTAAACGACATCGTATTTGTTTGTGCTGACCGGATCACAAATTCGGGACCCTTTGATCTGGTGTTGGCAAACATCAACCGGAATATTTTATTGGAACATTTATCTGCCCTGCAAACCGTTTTGGCTCCCTCCGGCAGACTCATAATGAGTGGGATCATAGAAGAGGACCTTCCGGTCATGGATCAAGCGCTCGTTCAACAAGGCTTTCAGCGGGTCAGTTATGCCCAAGAAAAGGGATGGATATGCATACAATTGATTCATAATCAATCGAATTTGCCGTATTAATTTTTTGTTACCGATTTCCATTTTTAGTTAGTTTTACAGTCCCAGATGATTCCATGAACGAGCTTCTACTTTTGATTCTTGCTTATTTGATCGGCAGCATTCCTACTGCTGTTTGGGTCAGTCAACGCTATTTTGGTTTTGATATTCGTGAGTATGGTAGTGGCAATGCCGGTGCTACTAACTCCTATCGAGTATTGGGTTCCAAATGGGGCACCACGATCTTATTATTGGATATGCTGAAGGGGATGGCGGCAGTCCAGTTGGCCTTTTTATTACCGGAGTATTTGGATTCGGAATGGCGCATGGATAATTTACAAACCTGTTTGGGGCTGGCCGCGGTTTTGGGTCATATTTTTCCGATTTGGGCCGAGTTCAGGGGCGGTAAGGGGGTGGCCACTTTATTTGGAATGGTTTTGGGAATATCGCCTTGGACGGCTGTTTCCTGTGTGGGGGTATTCCTGTTGGTTTTGTATCTGACCCGTTTTGTTTCTTTGAGTTCCATTTTGGCTAGCATCGCTTTTCCCATATTTATCTTGGTTGTCTTCAATGTGGAGAATCCGTTGTATCGGGTATTTGCCATTTCTGTGGCCTTGCTGGTATTGCTCACCCACCAAAAGAACATCGGACGTTTGTTGCGGGGCGATGAAAGTAAAGTGCCTATTATGAAGTATCGCGACCAGCGACGAGCTCGAAAACGCAATCAGTCGAACGACTGATTTTACAAGTGGTTCCTTAATCGGAGGAATCCTAGATTTGACCCATAAATCACATTGCATGCGTTTATTGCTGGCGTCATCCATCGCCCTCTTTTTGTTCAGTTCCTGCAGCCAAAATGCTTTAAGCGGCAAACGTCAATTCACTTTATTGCCGGAGTCGGAATTGCAAAACATGGCCAATACCCAATACCGGCAGTTCTTGTCGGATAAGCGGATCGTAAATACCTCCTACAACGGGGATGCGGCCATGGTCAATCGGGTAGGCGAGCGGGTAATCCGAGCCGTAAATAAGCTCTACGCCGAAAAAGGGTTGACCGATCGGCTAAAAGGCTTTGATTGGGAAGTAAACTTGGTACAGGATAACCAAATAAATGCTTGGTGCATGCCAGGGGGTAAGATCGTTGTATACACCGGCCTGCTACCTATTACGCAAAATGAAGAGGCCTTGGCAGCCGTTATGGGCCATGAAGTCTGTCATGCCTTATTGCAGCACGGAAATCAACGAATGAGTCAGGCGCTTGTCCAACAAATGGGCGGCGCAGCCTTGTCCGTGGCCTTGTCCAATCGGCCTCAAGAAACACGCAACCTATTTATGCTGGCCTATGGGGTAGGCACGCAGGTTGGTGTAATGCTGCCATTCTCACGGGGACATGAACTGGAAGCCGATCGATGGGGGCTCATCCTATCTGCCATGGCCGGCTATGATCCCCGGGCTGCCATCGGTTTGTGGGAGCGCATGGAAAAGGCTGGAGGGGGTAAAAAAGTAGAGTTTCTCAATACACACCCATCCGAGGGCAAACGCATCGAACGTTTGGAGCGGCTGATGCCTGAAGCGCTGGAGTATTATAACAACACCAATCGTTGACATTCATTGAGTTAAGTCATAACACTTCAATTTATTTTTCGATCTGCGGTTTGCAGCTATTCCGTTGGGATTTGCCGTTTTTTTGGCGTAGTTTTGTCGCCCGATCGACTGATGCCGATCAGCTTTTTGGGTATTCACAAAACGCTGTACATGTCACAGACTCTGACCGAAAAATTGCAACTCGCCGACGAAAAGAATCTCCTAATTCAAGGACTTCCTTCATCAATTGAAAAGCAGTTCAGCAAGCTCTCGTTTGCCAAGAACTTGACTCCGTTGTTGAAATCCCGCCGCATCGATTTCGCCTTGGTGTTTGCGGTGAGTGAGAATCAACTCAGCGGTATTATCCGGGACGTATTGCCCGCATTGAAAGAAAACACCAAATTCTGGGTGGCCTATCCCAAAACCACTTCTAAGATCGTAACTGATCTCAATCGCGAGTGTAGTTGGAATTGTTTGACCGGAGAGGGGTATGAGAGCATTGATCGCGTGGAGCTTGATCATGTTTGGTCGGCACTCCGTTTTTGTCGTTCAGAATTAGTGGCCGCCACCGTAGGAACTGCACAGGAAATTATTATCGAATAATCTTGAGAATGGGTTAGAAGTACAAAAGCCTCATATGGAGGCTTTTTTTATGACCGCCAGATCACGGTGCCCATGGCCTGGGTGAGACCGATCTCCATTTGTTTCAGGTGGTTGTGTGTTTGATGCAAAATGCGGAACTCTTCCTGACTGTGCTCTTTTTCCATGTCTTGTTGGTTCTCGAGGATCATCCGTTTTATCTTCCGAAGCTTCAGATAGGTAATAGCGGATAGTACTTCCTCTGAGCTTCGATCTTCGTCAATCCGAAGAAACTTATTCAAGGCTTCCTCATCGGGCGATTTTAGCATTTGGAAGAAGTCGTCATAGTTTTGTTCGAACATCTTGGGTTGGTAGCCGCTTTGCTGACTAAAGCTGCTTCGCCAACGGGGACTTTCCTCATAGGGCGATTGAAGCAGGGATACGGCGAATCGGCTGATATTGGGGTCCGGGTGATAAACAAAATCGGAACGTGTGATGCTGTCGGCACGTTGCAGGTTCATTTGGCGATAGGCTTGGATCAGCTGCATCACCTCCGGATTGTCAATCAGCGATTCGTCGACCATTTCTTCGAATAAATAATCGGCCACCCGACGTTGCTCATCCCAGGCGCGGGTACCGAATTCAATTAATATCCGGGCTACTTCGCGTTCCTGCAGGTCGTCTTTGAACAGCAATTGAAACGTATTCTCGTCGTATTCATTTTGTTCAGCTTGCTTGGCATTTGCTTCAAAGTGCTTCGCTTCTTCGAAGGGCATCTTCTTTTCAATCAAAGAAATTCGGTCGCGGATGTACTTGTTTACCAAGCTATGCAGTCCGGCCTCATCGATCTTCAATAAGGAAGAACATTGGCGGATGTAATCTTGCTGTCGGGTGAAATCTTCGGCTTTATTGATCCGTGCGATGGTCTCTGCGATGCGGTTTACGACCGCAGATTTACGGATCGTATCCGTACCGGCATCCTGTAAAGCAACTTCCAGTTGGAAGAGGATGATGTCCTTTTTGTTTTGACGTATATACTCCTGAAAAGCGGTGGCCCCCATGGCGCGGACATAACTATCGGGATCGTGTCCGTCGGGCAAGAGCACGAGCCGCACATTTAACCCCTCCTCCAATGCCAGATCCATTCCGCGCAAGGCTGCTTTTATCCCGGCAGCATCTCCATCGTACAGAATGGTCAGATTGTCGGTGTATTTGCGGATGAGCCGTAATTGGTCGGGCGTTAAGGCGGTGCCTCCGCTGGCCACCACGTTTTCCAAGCCGGCCTGGTGCAACGAAATCACATCGGTATATCCCTCAACCAGCAAGCATTCATCGGCTTTATCCATCGCCTGACGGGCGTAGTACGAACCGTATAGGATCCGGCTTTTTACATAGATCTCGTTCTCTGGTGTATTGATGTATTTCGGGGCTTTGTCATTTGACTTTAGAATGCGGGCTCCGAATCCTAAAATCTTGCCACTGTGGTTGTGTATCGGGAAGATGACACGGCCTCGGTAATTGTCAACCCATTGGTCGTTTCGATGGGCGATCAGCCCAGCCTTCTGCAGCAACTCGGCATTGTATTGCTTTTGCAAAGCGGTCCGGGTAAAAAGATCCCGTTGTTCTGGTGAAAAGCCCAGTTGGAATTTGCGTATGGTCGCCTCATCAAATCCGCGTTCCCTGAAATAGCTCAGTCCAATCGCTTGCCCTTCTTCACTGTCCCAGAGCTGTTCACTAAACCATTGTTGGGCAAATTGGTTGATGATGAAAAGTCCATCGGCTTGTTGTTGCAATTCCCGTTGCTCATCGGATGCATAGGTTTCTTCTACCTCAATGCCGTAACGGTTGGCCAACCAGCGGATGGCTTCCACATAGCTGTATTTCTCATGCTCCATCAGGAAGCTGATGAGATTGCCACTCTTACCACATCCAAAGCACTTGAAGATCTCTTTGGTCGACGAAACCGTGAACGAAGGGGTTTTCTCGTTGTGAAAGGGGCAAAGTCCGAGGTAATTGGTTCCTCGTCGTTTCAACTTCACAAAGTTTCCCACTACGTCCAGGATCTCCGCTCGGTTCTGAACTTGTTGGATGGTACTCGGTGCGATCATAACGTACCTGCAAGTTAATTCATCCAGGTCAGTCGCGGTAGATCGAGATGGAAGAGGCTCGGTCGTTCCAGCCGATCAGGTTGAGTCCCATCCTTGATGAGGTCAGCGTATAGCTAGCTCCCCGCAGGTTGGGTTGATCATACAAGACGACCCGGTATCCGCTTGGAATTTTAATGGAACTAAGCGATCTGTCGGGAAAACCCAGCGCAGCGATCATTGGATAGGTGCCTGGTGCCAGGGAGATCGACTGCCCTTGATAATCGTTATCGGAGTAGAGCTGGATCACTGGATTGCCAAATCCGCCTCCCTGTCCGTTGTTACCCCAGCCACCGGAAATTTCTTCTACGACCAGTGCACCGATGCGATTGGCGTATTGAACACTTAGGCACGAGGAGGAGCTGGTGATCTGGATGGATTGACCCGACAAACTTTCCGTGTTCAGAAAAGCCCGAATGCGCAAATTAGAGGGGAGTTCAATGGATTGGATGCCAAACTTCAAAATGCCCAATTTGCTGCCATCGTAGTAGCCGGGTTGCAGACGAAGCGAATTACCCTCATTCTGACACTCGCTATAAAAGGTTGCATAACTGCGCGGATGCCAACCGCCGCCATTGTTGTTTCCTCCGCCCGGATTGTTGGGCTTGTATTCGATGGTCAGTGAGCCGATTTTGTCGTTGTATTGGCTGGGAAGACAGGGGTTGGTATTGTCCAAGGTAACTGCAATTCCCGAATTGAATTCGTTGTTCAAATAGGCCTTGACGATTAGGTTGCCTTGAATGCGCAGGGAAGAAATATTGAATTTTAGCTCCCCCAATTGGGATCCGCTGTATATGCCCGGACTCAGGGAGCGGGTAAAACCACGGTAGTTACAATCGTTGTAGAAGGCAACAGAATCATTTTGGTTGTATCCGGGTTGCCCGTTCACATACTCAACGATAATGGAAGAGGCCATGTTCCGAAATTCAGGTTCCAGGCAAGGTTGATTGTTGAAATAGGTTTTCGACTTACCCTGAAAATTATCATTCTCATAAACGGTCACTTTTATTCCATTGGGCAGCTGGATCCCTTGTAGTCGGTCATTGCCGATCTTCATCTGGTACAACCGGTGTTGGCCCACTTCCAGTTGAAAGCCACGTCCTGTGTAATTGCATCCTTCGTAAAGCCGGGCGGCATTCTGTGCCCAAGTGGAGAAGGTGGCGACGAGGATGAAAAGTAATAAAGCGATTGTTTTTTTCATGCCGATTGTTATGAGATGCACTCTTGGTTTTCTTTTTCGGTATAATTCAATTTGTGTTGTTGCAAAACTTCAGCCGGAACACCTTTCCAGACATTGGGCTGATTGCCTTGATAATCCAGGTCTTTCACGCCGATCGCCGATGTATAAAAGCCGGTTGCCGTTAGGTTGCGCATCAAACTGAAGAATTGTACGCCAGGTTTCATTGCTGGTTTTGCTTTTTCCGGATAGGCGATCGCATCCACCAATTCAAGTTGTTGTGCTGCCGTACAATCGGGGAATGGCTGGCCGTATCGGGTCAGGCATTGCAGCTCCAGCCAGCGCAAGCCACCGCGCATCGGTACTTGGTGTGTGGGCATATCCCGAACGATGAAATCGATAAAGGCCGGCACACCGGCTTCGCTGGCCGATCCACTCTTTTCATCCTTTGGGATGATGATGTCGGCCAAAACCGTAATGGTGGCCAATTCGGTTGCGGAAAAAAAAGGGCCTTCTGCGATTAATTTTTTTTCTCGGACCAATTCATCCGGATTTCGATCCAATTCGAATTTGGGTTCTTTATTCGATTTAGGGGTATCGGTATCACATCCGGTGATCACGACCGGTGCCGCCAAGGCTCCGGTGGCAATTAGTTTTAGGGAGGAACGTCTATCCATAGTCCTTTCAATTAAAGCGATTGTTTTTTCATTTGATCGATGATGTACTCCGATGCGCGCATGCTTAAAGCGAGGATGGTCCAGGTGATGTTCTTATCTGCCTGACTCACAAAGGCGCCTCCATCCACGCAGAATAAATTCTTGCAATCATGTGCCTGGTTCCAAGCGTTGAGGGCTGATTTTTTGGGATCGCTACCCATGCGCACGGTGCCGGCTTCATGAATGATCTCGCCGGGTTTGGATAACCCCCATTGGTTTGACTCATCATCATCGCCTCCCCAGGTGATCACCGCGCCCATGTTGTGCATTACCTCTTTAAAGGTTTCTTTCATGTGCTTGGCCTGCTTGATTTCGTGCTCGGTCCATTTCACGTTGAACTTTAACACCGGAATCCCATACTTATCGACCGTACTTTCATCAATGGAACAGTTGTTGGATTCAATGGGTATCGCTTCGCCGCGTCCAGCCATGCCCACTCCGCATCCATAGAAGTAGCGGTAATCTTCTTTCAACGAAGCACCATAGCCACCCCCTTCTTTTTTCTTTCCATGCACCAGGTGCTTTCCGTTCAGCCCTTCAATGCCCCAGCTGAATCCGTAAGAGGGCTGACTCATGCCCCCCCAATATTCTACATGGTAACCGCGTGGAAAATCTAGTTTTTTATTGTCTAGCCACCAGGGTGAATAGATGTGCATCCCTCCAACACCATCTTCATTGTAGCGCTTGCGATCGAATAGTTGGGGAAGGATGCCGCCCACCGCCGCTCCGGTCGAATCGTGCAGATACTTGCCCACCACATCGCTGCTGTTGGCCAGTCCGTTCGGGTGACGAGGCGATTTGGAATTCAAAAGCAACCGAGCACTTTCACAGGCGCTGGCCGCCAGTATCACCACGCGACCCTCTACTTGATATTCCTGCAGATCGTCTTTGCTGACATATGATACGCCGGTTGCCAATCCGTCACTATTGGTCAATACTTCGCGCGCCATGGCGTTGCAGATCATATCTACGTTTCCGGTTTTCAAGGCCGGATAGATCAATACATTGGTCGATGAAAAATCTGCCTTAGCTACCGAACAATTTCGGTTGCATTGTCCACAGTAAAAACAGACACCCCGTTCGTCGTTTAATTTTTGAGTAAGAATGGAAAGGCGAGAGGGAATGACTTTTACCCCGGCTTGTTGGGCTGCATTCTTTATAAAGAGTTCGTGCAAACGGGGTTTCGGTGGCTTCAGGAAAATGCCATCCGGATCGTTCTCCAGTCCTTCATTGGTTCCGAACACACCGATGAGCTTATCCACCGCATCGTAATAGGGTTTGATGTCTTCGTAGCCGATCGGCCAATCGTCACCGAGTCCATCGATGCTGCGTCGTTTGAAATCTTTGGGGCCGAAACGTAGCGAGATCCTTCCCCAGTGATTGGTCCGGCCTCCCAACATACGGGCCCGCCACCACATCCATTCGGTGCCGGCTTCTTTGGTGTAAGGTTCGCCTTCGACCGACCAGCCGCCGTAACACGCATCGAAGTCGCCAAATGGGCGGATGGAGGTGCTGGCTCCTCGACGGGGTGAATCCCAGGGATTCTTGAGTTGGGTCACATTTTTCTGTGGGTCGTATTGATACCCGGCTTCGAGTAAGCAGACTTTCAGTCCCGCATTGGCCAGCACATAAGCGGCCATTCCGCCGCCCGCTCCTGAGCCAACAATCACCACGTCGTATTTTTTGGTTTGTTTCTTGATCTGTAATTCACTCATGGAGGAAAGCGTTGGGTATACAAAATAGCGTTTTCCTATATTAGGAGAATGGAATCGATGCTTTTTTTTCCAGCTGTATATAACTTTACGAAAATAGTTCCATGCGACACCTTTTGGCCCTACTATTCATTCTGCTTCAATCAAGCGTGATCATTTCTCAATACGATAATCAAACTCGTTATCCGTTGTATCCGAGAACGGATCTGGGACTAACCTACACAGCCAATGGCTCTATGCTGAAAATATGGTCGCCAACGTCCATCGAAGCGGAGTGGGTCCTCTATGAGACAGGAGAGGGAGGCACACCCATCGGTCGTATACCTATGGTTCGTGGCCCAAAGGGTACTTGGACAGGTCGGGTGTTGGGCGATCAGCAGGGAAAATTTTATACCGTGCGTGTACGTCATGGAAACGACTGGTCGGCCGAAGTGGTGGACCCCTACGCCAAAGCAGTCGGTGTGAACGGGAAAAGAGCCCAGATCATTGATTTACGGCTCACTGATCCCATTGGTTGGGAGAAAGATCGTGCGCCTGAGTTCAAAAGCAAGACCGATGCGGTCATCTATGAATTGCATGTTCGAGATGCCAGTATACATCCCAGCTCAGGAATCAAGCAGCGGGGTAAATTTTTGGGACTGACGGAGACGGGTACAAAAAACGCAACCGGACAATCCACTGGTCTTGATCATTTAGTGGAAATGGGGGTCACGCACGTGCATCTGTTGCCGGTATTTGACTTTTATTCAATTGATGAACGCGATCCAAATAAGAAATACAATTGGGGTTACGATCCTTCTAATTACAACGTACCGGAAGGCTCTTACTCAACGGATCCGTACAATGGCGCGGTGCGGATCAACGAATTCAAGCAGTTGGTACAAACGCTGCACCAAAAAGGGGTCCGGGTCATCATGGATGTAGTCTACAACCATACGGCGCTGACCGAACAATCGAATTTCAACCAATTGGTGCCCGGCTACTATTACCGCCAAAATGCGCAAGGAGGATTTTCCAATGCATCCGCATGTGGCAATGAGACCGCTAGCGAACGTCCGATGTTTCGGAAATTCATGTTGGAGTCCATGCGTCATTGGGTGCAGGAGTATCACATCGATGGGTTTCGGGTTGATCTGATGGGTATTCATGACATCGAGACCATGAATTTGATCTCGGCCGATTTGCATCGAATCAAACCCGATGTGTTATTGTATGGAGAAGGGTGGACAGCAGGAAGTAGTCCGCTTCCGGAATCCAAACGGGCCATCAAAGCCAATGCTCAGTTACTCGATCGGATTGCTGTGTTCAGCGACGACATCCGCGACGGGATCAAAGGAAGCGTATTCGATCACCAGGATCCGGGATTTGTATCCGGAAAGGCAGGCGCTGAACAATCCATTCGCTGCGGAGTGATCGCATCGTTGCCGCATGCGCAAATCGATTTCTCGCGCGTGAGCAATACGCGTGCGCCTTATGCCAGCCAACCACATCACACCATAACCTATGCCGAGTGTCACGACAACCACGTATTGCGCGACAAATTGGATATTTCGGCTCCCGACGCGAACGATTCCGTGCGTGCTGAAATGCACCGGTTGGCGCTGGGCATCTTGCTCACCAGCCAAGGCATCGTTTTTTTGCATGCCGGTACGGAGTTTCGACGCAGCAAACGAGGCGTGGAAAACTCCTTTGAATCGCCCGATAGCATCAATGCCATCGATTGGTCGCTTAAATCCGACCACTTCGATTTCTATCAATATGTGCGTGGGTTGATTCAATTGAGGAAAACACATCCGGCTTTCCGCATGCAACAAAGAGATCAGGTGTTGAATTCCATTCGATTTGACGAGATCGATACCAGTGGAGTGGTCGGATTTCAAATCGATGCCGGACAAGCAGGAGATTCCTGGAAGCGGATCTGGGTCCGCTATCAAGGATCAATCGCAGAAAAAGAATGGCAAATCGAATCCGGTTGGAAACCGGCCATCGTCAACAATCGATCGGTATATACGCGGGATGAAATCAGAAGCATTCGGGTGCGTCCTCGAACCCTGCAAGTATTGTATCAATAACGGTCGCTGGGTGGACGACTGCCCGGGCTGAAACGGGGGCCTCCGGAAGGACGACTTGGACCGGCTGGACCGGGGCCACGGCGTTCTTCGGCCTCTTTTACAATCATTACTTTTTTCCCAATGGCTAAATTGTTCAAGCCGTCGATGGCTTCACGAGCCTCATCGGCATTGGGCATGTCAACGAATGCGAATCCACGGCTTTTACCGGTCTCCTTGTCCATGGTGACTTTGGCTGAATGAACGATGCCAAATTTGTCAAAGAATTCTTCGAGTTCTGCATCGTCCATGTCGTATGGGAGTCCAGCTACAAATAATTTCATGGATATTGGTTGAGTTGATTTCTAGGTCTAAATTAGTTGAATTATCTGTAACGGCATTTGGATTGACGAGAATCAATCTTTGTACAAGTACTTCTACTCATTGTAGTAACTTAGCCCAAACAATGTTTGCCATGCGTCAAGTTGCAATCGTTTCGGCTGTCCGTACACCGATGGGCAGTTTCGGAGGCTCGCTCAAATCGTTAACCGCGACCCAATTAGGGGCCATTGCCATCAGAGGAGCTTTGGATCGCATTTCGTTGAATCCAGAATTGGTTACCGACGTGTTCATGGGCTCGGTTATCCAAGCCAATCTGGGACAGGCCCCAGCTCGTCAAGCCGCCAAATTTGCCGGCCTGCCCAATTCTGTGAATTGTACCACCGTGAATAAAGTTTGTGCCAGCGGCATGAAAGCAGTAGCGATGGCTCTGCAACACATCCAATTGGGGGATGCCGAGGTGGTCGTTGCTGGTGGGATGGAAAGCATGAGCAATGTGCCCTTTTATTCCGAACATGTTCGTTGGGGCAATAAATACGGAAACGTGACTTTGGTCGACGGATTGGTTAAAGATGGATTAACCGATGTCTATGATGGAAAGGCCATGGGCATCGCAGCTGAACTTTGTGCCAGCACTTGCGAGATCCCACGAGTGGATCAGGATGCCTTCGCCATTGAAAGTTATCAGCGTTCCCAAAAAGCTTGGAATGAAGGAAAATTTGATGCCGAGATCGTACCCGTCTCCATTCCTCAACGCAAAGGAGATCCGATCGTAATTACAAAAGACGAAGAACCTTTTCAGGTCAAATTCGATAAGATTCCTCAATTATCTCCTGCTTTTATCAAAGATGGAACCGTTACCGCTGCCAATGCATCTACCATGAACGACGGAGCGGCAGCCCTGGTTTTAATGGCCTTCGATAAAGCGATTGAACTTGGATTGAAACCGCTGGCTATCGTACGTGCTCATGCGGATGCAGAGCAAGCGCCAGAATGGTTCACGACCAGCCCCTCTTTGGCCATACCCGCTGCCGTAAAAAAAGCCGGATTGGATATGGATCAGATCGAATACTGGGAGATCAACGAAGCATTTTCAGTAGTGGCGCTCGAAAACATGAAGCGTTTGAAATTAGACCCCGCCCGTGTCAATGTTTACGGAGGTGCAGTTTCATTGGGACATCCATTAGGTTGTAGTGGAGCCCGGATATTGGTTACTTTGATCAACGTGCTCAACCAACACCAGGCACGATACGGTGCTGCCGGCATCTGTAATGGAGGCGGTGGAGCCAGCGCGCTGGTACTCGAACGGGTATTCTGATGGCTTTACTGATTCGAAATATTCAACAGTTGGTCGGGGTGCAGGATCCCAACGTTCCACTTCGAAACAAAGGACTTTCGGTGTTGCCTCAACGCTCGAATGCCTACCTCATCGTGGAGGCTGGAAAGATCGCTGGCCTGGGTACTATGGATTCGCTTCCAGCAGATCCTGCCCAATTTGATGCCATCTTCGAAGCCGATCAATATCAGGTATTGCCAACCTGGTGTGATAGTCATACGCATCTGGTCTTTGCGGCTACTCGAGAAGAAGAGTTTGTTGATAAGATACTGGGCCTGTCGTACGCTGAAATTGCAGCGAAAGGGGGCGGCATACTAAATTCGGCCCGAAAGTTGCAAGAAACATCGGAGGATGAATTGTATGAACTCGCCTGGAAACGGTTGCAAGCCGCCATACGTTTGGGTACAGGTGCCATCGAAATCAAAAGTGGTTATGGGTTGACTGTCGAGGCAGAACTCAAAATGTTGCGTGTAATTAAGCGATTGAAACTCCATTCTCCCATTCCAATCAAAGCCAGTTTTTTAGGGGCTCATGCCTATCCAATCGAATACAGATCGGATCATGATGGATATATCCGTTCCATCCTAGAAGAGATGTTGCCACAGATTGCTGCACAGGGGTTGGCTGATTACATCGATGTCTTTTGCGAGGACGGATTTTTTAATCCAGCAGAAACCGATCGGTTGTTAAAGGCTGGTGCAGTTCACGGACTGACTCCAAAGATCCACGCCAATCAATTGGGTGTTTCCGGTGGGGTGGAAGTGGGTGTAGCCAATGGGGCCCGCAGTGTTGATCATTTGGAGTACATGGATGAGGGATCGATCAATTGCTTGTCAGGTTCCTCGACCATCGGCACCTTGTTGCCCGGTTGTGCATTGTTTTTGCGCTCGCCATACCCACCTGCGCGAAAACTCATCGAATCCGGGGCGGCCATTTCGATTGCCTCGGATTACAACCCCGGCAGTTCACCATCCTTCAACATGAACTTGGTAGTGGCGCTTGCTTGTTCGCAGATGCGCATGTTGCCGGAAGAGGCCATCAATGCCGCAACCATACAAGGGGCTTTTGCCATGGATCTGCAAAAAGAGGTAGGGAGTATCGCTGTGGGCAAACGTGCCAACCTGATCTTTACCAAACCAATGAATAACCTGGCTTATCTTCCTTACTCGTTCGGGGAAAATCCAGTGCAACGAGTGATGATCAATGGGGTTTTTCAGGATTGAATTTGAAATCGAATATTATGAAACGTATCATTGAGTGTGTACCCAATTTCAGTGAGGGCCGTAACCCGGAGGTGATTCGTCAGATCACCGAAACGATTGAATCGGTTGAAGGGGTGCGCTTACTCAACGTGGATCCAGGCAAGGCAACCCATCGTACGGTGGTTACGTTTGTTGGAACGCCGGAAGCGGTGATTGAAGCGGCTTTTCAAGCGATTCGTAAAGCGGGCGAGTTGATCGACATGTCCAAACACACGGGCGAGCATCCTCGAATGGGGGCTACCGATGTTTGTCCGCTCATACCCATCAGCGGGGTTTCGATGGAAGAAACAGCTCAGTATGCCCGTCAATTGGCTGAACGGGTAGGAACGGAGTTAAATCTGCCTGTTTACGTTTACGAAGAAGCGCAACCGGATCCGAATCGAAAGAATTTGTCCGTTATACGTGCCGGCGAATACGAGGGTTTTTTCAAGAAGATTCAGCAGCCGGAATGGACACCCGATTTTGGTCCGACGGTGATGGATGCCAAACGCGGAGCCACGGTAATCGGTGCCCGAGATTTTCTTATTGCATACAACGTCAATCTAAATACTACCTCCACGCGTCGGGCCAATGCAGTTGCCTTTGATGTGCGCGAGGCCGGTCGAGTCAAGCGCGAGAACGGACAAGTGGTGAAAGACGCCAACGGCAATCCGGTCTCAACTCCTGGTTCATTAAAATCAGTAAAAGCGATTGGCTGGTACATCGAAGAATATGGCATTGCCCAGATCAGTATGAATTTGACCAATATTCGGGTCACGCCTTTGCATGTCGCATTCGACGAGGTTTGTGAACGGGCGCGGGATCGAGGCATGCGCATAACCGGCAGCGAATTGGTTGGGTTGGTTCCACTACAGGCCCTCACCGAAGCGGGCAAGTATTTTCTTCGGAAACAACAGCGATCGACCGGTGTGTCGGAAAAAGCACTGATCGACATCGCCGTTCGATCCATGGGATTGGATGAGCTAAGTCCCTTTAACCCCGAAGAACGGGTGATCGAGTATTTGTTGCAAGACCCGGCTGAACAGAAACTGATTCGTCAATCGCTAAGCCGATTTGCGGAGGAGACTGCCAGTGAGAGTCCGGCTCCAGGCGGTGGATCCATCGCTGCTTATGTAGGGACTTTGGGTATTTCATTGGCTACGATGGTGGCCAATCTTTCCGCACATAAAAAAGGGTGGGACAATCGTTGGTCTGAGTTCAGCGAATGGGCCGAAAAGGGAGAGGCTTTGCGCCGACAGTTGTTGTTGTTGGTGGACGCTGATACCCGATCCTTCGATGCGATCATGTCGGCCTTTGGCTTACCAAAATCCAACGACAGCGAAAAGAAATTACGCACCGAGGCAATTCAAGCCGCGACCAAACAAGCGATGGAAGTTCCATTGGACGTCATGCGAATCTCCATGAAGAGCATGGAGGTCATAGAGGCAATGGCTACCATTGGCAATCCGAATTCCGTTTCTGATGCTGGAGTGGGCGCTCTTTGTGCACGTACCGCCGTGCTGGGGGCATTCATGAATGTACGGATCAATGCGGCTGGCTGTACCGATGCCGTTTATGTCAAATCTATTTTGGAAGCGGGGGCATTGATGGAGACGCAAGCCATGGAAGCGGAGACGCGCATTCGGTCGATTGTAGATAAGCAGATCAGTCAGCTCTGATCAGGGATTTTCCTGTAACAGGACCATGCGTTCAAAAACTTGTTCGTAACGACGGTTGGTCGTCTGCCATTCTTGTGCTGCCTGTTGGTAAGCACCTTCAGCCAATTGGAATCGTTGTCTATCGGAATAGACGTCCGGATTTGCCAGATCGGCTTCCAGCTTTTCCTTCTTATCTGTCAGTTCCGCCAACTTAGCTTCCAGTTGTTGAAATTCTTTTTGTACCCGCTGAAGTTCTTTTTTCTTTTCCTTATCAATTGGGGTGTTGTTGCTTGGCGGGGTGGGAGCTGTTGCTGCAGCTGGCGGCTGCTTTTGAGTCTGCTTGGTGGCTTGCGATGTGGAGTTGTTGTTTTTCGAATTCGATTTATTGGATGAATCCGAAGCTTGCTTACTCATTCGTTGCTTCCATTGCACCCACTCTTCATAACCGCCTTTGAATTCTTTGACTTCCCCGTCTGCGATCTCCCAGATCTTATTGGCCGTTTTGGATACAAAGTGTCGGTCGTGACTCACAAGCAGGATGGTTCCTTCATATCGATTCAGTGACTCGATCAGCAGGTCGCAACTGTGCATGTCGAGGTGATTGGTCGGTTCATCCAGCATCAGAAAATTCGCCTTGCTGACGATAACCTTGGCCAACGCTACCCGAGCTTTCTCTCCACCACTTAGTATTTTAATCCGCTTGTCCGTATCGTCTCCGCTGAACAGGAAACAACCCAGCAAAGCGCGTAATTCTAGGTCGGACATTTGACTGCCGCATCCTTGCATTTCCTCCAAAATCGTATTCTGCATATTCAGCGCTTCCAGCTGATGTTGTGCGTAGAAACTCTCTTCCACGTTGTGGCCCCATCTTCTCTCTCCTTCGTATGTCTCGATGCCGGCGATGATGCGTAATAGGGTAGTTTTCCCTTTTCCGTTAGCGCCGATCAGCGCGATTTTATCTCCTCGTTCGATCTCCGCTTTGCTATTATTTAGGATCTGGAGGTCGCCGTATGATTTGTTTAGTCCGTTCAATTCCACCAGCACTTTACCGGGCGTTTTGTCGACCCGGAAATTGATTCGGATATTGGGGCGCTCCATGTTGGCATCTTCGATGCGGTCCAGCCTGTCGAGTCGCTTCAGAATACTTTGGGCCATCGCGGCTTTAGAGGCTTTGGCGCGGAACCGTTCTGCGATGCGTTCTTGTTGACGGATGTAGTCCTGTTGGTTCTCAAATGCTTTTTTCTGAAGGTCGATACGAACGGCTTTTTCGCGCTCGTAGAAGTCGAAGTTTCCCGAATAGATATGCAGTTCCTGCTGATAGAGCTCCACAATCTTAGTCACCATTCGGTTGAGAAAATATTTATCGTGGCTCACGATAACTACAGCGCCTTCGTAATGCAACAGGTATTTTTCCAGCCATTCGATGGAGGGCAGATCTAAGTGGTTGGTCGGTTCATCGAGCAGCAGCAGATCGGGTTTTTGCAAGATCATCTTGGCCAGCAATACGCGCATGCGCCAGCCACCACTGAATTCCGCATAGGGGCGTTTCAGATCCGCGGGGGTGAATCCCAAACCTTGCAACACTTCCTCGGTGCGGTGGTGAATGTTGTACCCGCCCAAGGTTTCCAGTTCATGTAATTTATCGGTGTAGGCAATCAGTGTTTGTTCATCCCCGGTACGCTCCAATTCATGGCCCAATCGCTCGATCTCAGCCTCCAGGTCGTGAATGTGTTGAAAGGCGGTGAGCGCAACTCCTAAAATGGAATCGGATGTTTCGAAGCTGAGCAGGTCTTGATGCAGGTATCCGATGGTTGTACTGCGGCTTCGTTCCAGCGTTCCGGCACTGGGCGTGTATTCACCGGTCAATACTTTGAGGAGGGTCGATTTGCCAGTGCCGTTGTATCCAATTAGGCCAATGCGTTCACCGGGCTGTATATGCCAGGTGGCGTCGGCGACGATGGTACGTGCACCAAATTCGAAGGTGAGGTTTTGAAATCCGGCTAACATGGTTGAATCCGCCGCAAAATTAGCACATTCCTTGTCCCAAAGCAGCGTCAATTGGTAGGTTCGGTCTAGCTTTGCGCCGTGATACGTCGAATTCTCTTTTTTTTACTATTTGTACAGTCCGTGCAAGCGCAAGACCGTTTTACATTCAATGGGTATGTTCGGGACAGTCTGACCGGTGAATCCATCATCGGGGCAACGGTACAGGTGGTCGGCTCCAGCCGAAGCCTGCTCACGAACAATTATGGGTTTTTCTCCATCACCTTGCCGGCGGGCGATTACGAGATCCTGTTCTCGCACGTTTCTTATGAGTCAAAAGGCATACGGATTCCGTTGGATCGTTCGTTGACTCAAACGGTTTTGTTGGGTCCGCGCTCCGCAGCGCTGCAGGAAGTGGTGGTGTTCAATAAGAAAAAAGATGGGAACGTCAAGAACGCGCAGATGGGCAAAGTGGATCTGTCGATGAATCAGATCCGATCCATCCCCGCTTTTTTGGGGGAAGTCGATATACTCAAAGCGATTCAATTGTTGCCGGGGGTTCAAAGCGCTGGTGAGGGCAATGCCGGGTTTTATGTGCGCGGTGGGGGACCGGACCAGAATTTGATCTTGCTGGATGATGCCACTGTATATAATACCGGTCACTTATTTGGTTTCTTTTCTATTTTCCATGGAGATGCCATCAAAAACGTGTCATTAATCAAAGGGGGCATGCCGGCCCAATATGGCGGGCGTCTATCCTCGGTGCTGGATGTGGCCATGAAGGAAGGGAATGTGAATCGGTTTCAAGGGGAGGGGGGCATCGGATTGATCGCCAGTCGTTTTTCGTTGCAAGGGCCGATCCAAAAGGATCGTTCCTCTTTCATTATTTCGGCTCGTCGTACTTACATCGATGCATTGGTCAAGCCTTTTTTGAAAAAGAGCAGCGGGTTTTACGGATCGGGTTATTATTTCTACGACCTCAATGCCAAAATGAATTATCGATTTTCGGATAAAGACCGGCTTTTTCTGAGTGGTTATTTCGGTCGAGACGTATTTAATTTCAATAACGACAAGCGTAATTTTTCAACGCGTGTTCCCTGGGGAAACGCGACCGGAACCGTTCGATGGAATCACGTGTTTAGCCCGCGGGCGTTCGCCAATACCACACTTGTATTCAACGATTATCAGTTCGATTTCACGGCCCGGCAGGAAAATTTTGAAGTGGGGCTTTCTTCCGGCATTCGCGATCTCGGCTGGAAGACCGACTTGGATTTTTATCCGAACCCACAACACAAACTAAAAATGGGCGTATCCCTGACTCGACACAAATTCGTGCCGAATGTGGTCAGTGGCCGACAGGACAGCATCGTCTTTCAACCAAACAATACATCCGCTAAGTTTGCTTTGGAGTCGGCTGTTTATTTGCAGGATGATTGGTCGATCGGAGAACGTTGGAAGATCAATTATGGAATTCGCTACAGCCGGTTTACTCAGATCGGGCCATTCACTCGGTATATACGGGACGCGGATGGCAATAAATTGGACAGCGTGACCTATGGTCGAGGGCAATCGATTAAAACTTATGGGGGCTGGGAGCCAAGACTGACCATCAGATATGGTTGGGATGAACAGCGTTCTATTAAGGCAGCCATTAGTCGCAATAATCAGTACATACATCTCGTCACTAATGCAGGAAGTACGTTGCCAACTGACCTATGGGTGCCCAGCACTTATGCGGTCAAGCCTCAGCAAAGTTGGTTGTATGCGCTGGGTTATTTTCAGAATTTAGCCGACAATTCCATTGAAACCTCTTGGGAGGTGTATTACAAATCCATGCAAAATCAGATTGAGTATCGGGAAGGGTATACGCCCGGACTGAGCGATCCGGAATCCGAATTTGTATTTGGTCGGGGTTGGAGTTACGGAAGCGAGTGGTTGATAAACAAAGTGAAAGGACGGCTGACCGGATGGGTGGGTTATACCTTATCGTGGACGATGCGAAAATTCCCCGACCTAAATGAAGGGGAGGTTTATCCGGCTCGTTATGATCGTAGGCACGATATATCGGTCGTTGCGAATTGGGATTGGAATCGTCGCTGGAAGTTGGGTGCTGTTTTTGTGTATGGAACGGGAAATGCGATCACGTTGCCGGAGCGTTTTTATTTCATCAATGGGGCGTTGACACAAGAATACAGTCGGTTAAACCAATACCG
>Ga0102917_1000122_pt1 | contig 24405 bp, 24 predicted proteins | sample Colrivmet1562A02_FD_78201 | JGI IMG/M metagenome (GOLD analysis project Ga0102917, IMG submission 78201) | Estuarine microbial communities from the Columbia River estuary - metaG 1562A-02 | ecosystem: Environmental > Aquatic > Marine > Intertidal zone > Estuary | place: USA: Columbia River...
CAGGCCACTTTCCATTGGATAAATAATAACTGCGAGAAACTTCGGTGAACAGCTGATTTAGGCCTGGCCAGATGTAGTCCGCAAACTGAACTTCAACCATTGGTTTCAACCCAACGGCAGACATGCCTACCGTAGAGCCAATAATGAAGGCCTCTTGTATCGGGGTATTAAATACGCGGTGATCACCGAACTGCTCGGCCAAGGTGGCAGCTTCGCGAAATACCCCCCCTAGCCTACGCCCAACATCCTGCCCGTACAATAAAGCCTCTGGATTTGTTTGCATGATTTCACGAACGGCAAACAACGCTGAATCGACCATTACCGTTTTCTTTTTGCCTTGAGGTTCACGAACGCCTTGTTCTTCCGTTATTGGAGTAGGAGCAAAAATGAACTCCTGAACGGTAGTTGGATCTGGGTCTTCAGCCGCTAATGCTGCTGCATAGGCTTCCTCAACTTTTTTACGCGAATCAGTTTCCGCTAAAATCAAGTCTGCCAAGCCAAGTCCTGCTGCTTCGCAGGCCTTTTTAAGTTTAGGAAAAGGATCTTGCAAGGCTGCTTCTTCTAAATCATCGCGATACCATTCTTTTCTTACTCCCGATGTATGATGCCCGAGCAAAGGCACCTTTGCATGAAAAACAAAGGGTCTACGTTCAGTGCGAATAATTTGTATGATCCGATTTAATTCGTTGTAACAGGTTTGAAAATCTGAACCATCAACGGAAACCACTTCCATACCTTTTAATCCGGAGGTATATTCCGCAATATTTTGCGCCCTTGTTTCTGCGGCATTAGCAGAGATATCCCACCCATTGTCCTGCACAAAAAAGATGATTGGAAGCTGTTTTAGTGTGGCCATTTGTAAGGCCTCTGAGACTTCTCCTTCGGTGCATGATGCATCGCCAAGCGAACACACAACCACACCACCCGCATCTGATTCAGTCAGCAAGTTCATTTTTTCCTTGTATTGCAAGCCTAAGGCTATGCCTGTGGTTGGAATCGCTTGCATTCCTGTGGCGGAAGATTGATGAATTATTTTAGGTTTATCGCTGTCCTTGAGGGATGGGTGCGAATAGTAGGTTCTTCCCCCTGAAAACGGATCAGTTTTTTTTGCGAATACTTGTAGAAAAAGAGATTCTGGAGACATACCAATACTCAACAAGATACTATCATCTCTATAGTAAGGCGAAACCCAATCCCTTGGTTCTAATTGCAATCCTAGCGCGATTTGAACGGCTTCATGGCCACGCGAAGTTGCATGCACATACTTGGCTGTTATTTCCTTATTTGCTTCTAATAGTTCCGAAATGTGTTTTGCATCACACATCACGGAATAGGCTTTCAAAAGTATGTCTTTATTCATAAATCAATTCTACGCAAATATACAACGGATTAATGAAGTCAGCTAACCGCTGGGCGCATAAGTTTAAGCGAAAGTTCATCCGTGTTCATCGTAACTTGCGCACCAATAGGGACTGTCCATTTGTCCTTAACATGACCGATTGGAGCCCCCCAAATTACGGGGAAGGAATACCCTTTTAATTGATGACGAACAACTTCTTCCAAGGTAAAGGATTCTAGGGGTTTCTCCGCATTGCAATCATTGAATTGACCAAAAACGACGCCCGAAATCTCATCAAAGACACCCGCTAAACGGAGTGAATTGAGCATTCGATCGATGCGATAGGGTTCTTCATGTGTTTCTTCCAAGAAAAGAATTTTCCCAGAACATGACGGCCAATACGGAGTCCCTAACAAGGAACAAAACACCGTCAAATTCCCGCCGATGAGCGCACCCGTGGCTTCACCGCGTTGCCAAGCACTAAATAATTGCAGTTGGGGTAACTCAGGTTTCTGAAAAGAAACACCGCCACGGCAGACAATATCTTGAAAAGAATTTAGTGAAAATTTTTCCCAACTCGAATTCCCTACCGGTCCATGAAATGTAATTAATCCTGTTTTTTGGTAGATTGCATTTAACAAACTCGTCATATCGCTAAACCCAAGAATAATTTTTGGATTTTTTTTAAGCTGTTCATAGTCTATTTTATCGAGTACTCTACCGCAACCCCAGCCACCTTTTACAAAAAGTATGGCTTTGATCAAGGGATTTGAAACAAAGTCATTAAACTCATTGGCTCGGTCTTCATCTGAACCAGCAAGATAACCAAAGGTTTTATTAACGGTCTGCCCTATGCTAACAACAAATCCTTGATTCTCAATAATTTCTTTGAATCCGCTTACTATTTTTGGATCCCTGAGTGCGCCAGCCATTCCCATAATTGCAATGGCATCCCCCTTCATCAACCGTGCAGGATAAGTTGGTGTGCCTTGTTCATTTAACAGCCCCCCTATTAAAGGTTGAGCACCATGAAAGGGAGGAAGGATTGATAATGCGGATAAAGCCAACCCAGATTTTATAAATTTTCTACGCGGGGAGTTACTCATAATCAAAAATACCAAAACAATGGTTTTGTTCGAATCATGAAATAACTTCTACCTGATAATTTAACCCGACGTCTAAAGACCGGAGCCCTAGTTTATAATTAAGTCCAATGTTAAAAGTTAAAAATTAAACCGCCGGAAACGGGAGTTAATTCGGGGCCTTTTTCTGCTCGAAACACATTGGTTAAGCCATATTGAACAAAAATACCTACGTTACCGTAGCCGATTTGTGCATACGCATTAGCAGCTAATGAGTTGAAATTAAAATCATCCTTTGTTTTTGCTTTAACAGGTTTTCCATCCTCCTCCCATTTGGTTTTCCAACTGGATGCGATTCGAACGCCACCAACTACACCTAGGCTTAGATGCCAATTCTTTGACTCATCTTTATTCGAATTAAATTCAAGAAGCAATGGAATCTGAAGATACGTTGAGCGCAGAACATTTTTGTTATAATTAACCGTGATATTATTTACTGCATAAATTGAATCGGCATTCGAAGTAATGTCAACGTTCTTTTCAAGTCCATAACGATTCCATTGAAATCCGAGGCCAGTAGTAACACCTACGTATTCTTTGTATATGGGAAACCTTTTCTCCCACACATTAAATTGAAAATTCAAGCTTTTAGCGTAGTCGAGAACTAAAAAAGGTGCATCAGATTCGGAAGCAAACTGATCGTTGGAATTCATAAAACTATTCAATCCGATACCAAATCCTGCCCAAGACGCATGTTCTCCGCCATAAATAACCCCTTCTGAATCCCCGTTCATGTTATTATCACCCCAATCGTCATCGTTTTGTCTTTCTCGATCAGTTACGTCTTCATCAATAATTATTTTTCGGTTGTCTTTCCCACCACTTATCTCTTTTTCTATCACTACAATGCGTTTATTTCCCATTTTAACGCGCATGGTATCAGCAGGTTCTTCCATAAGAAGTACCGAAGGGTCCATACCATTAAAAACTGAATCGATGAATACTTCAACGCGCATATCCTTTTGCCCACTTCTGATTTCGGAACCAATCCCGTAGATTGATTTCATGTTGATTTCTATTAGGGAATCCATGGATTCTGTATCGGTTGACAAAATTGTTGTGTCCGTATTATTGATGATAATGATTTTTCGTGACTCATGGATTTGACCAAAAGCAAGCGATGATATGCTAAGAAATAAAAGTAAGATGCGATTCATACGTAGTTAATTTATTGGTTTGACGGCAGCATGGATAAAAAGTTACTGTTTTTGTTTTTTTTATTCCATTCGAAAATAAAGGGGCCTAATTTAACTTGGGAGATTGAGCGGTCCTCATGTCGTTTATATTTGATACCGATTGACTGATTAAACCATTTGGTTTCGCGCTCCAACACCAGGGCATTGTCTTCTCGATCGAATATTCGTTCAATTAAACGTTCTTTTATCCAGGAGCGAAAGGTTTTCTCATTATTCTTAGGTGCTTCTATTTGAGTTAATTCATCAATTGGCCTTTCTAAAGAATCGATAGGTAACTGGGTGTTACTAAGTATAGGTACGATCTCTTCCTTTGTGTACTCATCCGGATGTAACATACAGTCCCTGCTTGAAGAAATAACAATTCCTTTGATCCGCTTTGGCACCGATAATTCATGAGTGTCTTCAGGCGTTTTAGTCGTTGAGGAATTATCCGGTTGAGCTGTTTGAGCTTGGTAGATTGTTTTTGTTTTTTCTTTGACCTTACTTGTAGGTTTACTTGCACCGAGCTCATTGGATTTAAATGGAAAGAGGAACAAAATCAACCCAATAAATACGGCAGCCGCAGCGATGGAAGCGGTAAGCCACCATCGTGTAGGTTGCGACTTGTACAACAACTTTTTTTCAAGAAACACATTCTGCTCAGGTTCAAGATAGGTAGTTGAAATTTCGGTGTACATAGCTTGCCATGCCAAGTTAGACTTGACTTGCTGTTCAACCCATTGCGCACCTGAATTATCCAACAATCCCTCTTTGTAGGAAAAGAGTAAATCTTGCTTTGGATCATTTAAAATCGACTCATGCGCAGGAAATCTTATAAAATCTTTAGTTTGCAGAAAAGTTTCGCTAGGCATAAGGGTAGTTAAATCCTCAGGGACATCAATGTTATTAATTAGGCAAAATGCTAAAAACTCATGTTTTGACTCTTCAGACAAGGTACCATCCATTAAATCAATGAACCAAACTTCTATCGGGATATTCTGGTAAGTCATACGATTAATTCCGGATTAACTAATATACTACGCAATTTTTGTCGAGCTCTAAAGATGTAGACTTTCACTTGTTGTTCCGAAAGGTTGGTGATGGCCCCAATTTCATCATAACTATATCCTTCATAATCCCTCAACATTATTACATGGCGTTGAATTTCAGGTAATTGTAAAACGGCTTGTTCTAAGGTTTCTTTTAAATCAATGGATTCAGAAACCACGATTGATTCTTGTGATGGAAGTTGTTCGCGAAACGTAGCGGATAATTTTGCTTTTCGGGCTCGATCAATGAGTGCATTGCTAACGATTTGAAACAAATATGCTTTGGCTTTACTTGTGTCAATTTGATCTTTTTTAACCCAAAGTTTTTCAAATGCATCCTGAACAATATCTTTGGCTTGTTCAGAATCCCGTGTATTCTTTAACGCGAACCGGTAGATTCCATCGGCAAAGCAATCAACCCATTCATTATACAACACACGACTCATTATTCAAAGGACGAACAAGTAAGCAAAAAGTTACTAGTACAATACTTTAATAGAGATGGACTTATCCGAAGTTAGATTCACCGAACATTCTTCAAAGGATGGAATGGATAGCACCGGTTTTTTGTTGTTAGAAAAGCCATATCCTTCCGTTGGTATGCCCAAGAAATTCTTGTCGCATTTATCATTGTTGTTTTCGTCGTGATAAATACAAACTCCGTATTTCTTTTCGGTTAAATTATAGAAGGTGCAGCTTACTTCACTTCCAGTGGTTTTCTTGCGGATTTTGCGACACGTGCCTCCCACCGCAGCATATTTTGAAGGGTCATCAAACAAGCCAAATTCAATAGTTCCTTTTGTTCCAACAATGCCAGTAACTTTGACAGTTAGGTTGAATTCTTTTCTTTTTTTTTCAATTGGACTAACCGACAAAAACAAAAAAGCCAACAATAAAAATCCTAAAAAACGCATATCAATCAGGTAATTCGGTTTTAAAAATTTTATCCCACCAAACAAATATGGAAGAATAGTTACCGTCCAAGAGGGAATGGTGATCGTCGTGATGTTTGGTTTTAGAAATCAGTGGGATTTTACTCAATATTGGTAGATTCAAATCGGAGTGCAAATGTATTTCACGCAAATTGCGAATAGCCCCAAAGATAAGTACGGTGAAAATAGAGATGGGTGAAATCAATCCCACAACTAAAAACCCAAGCACGGGTCCAATAAATCCGAGCATCCATTCTAGGGGGTGATTATAAAGATATTCCAGTGGGAATGGAGGACTTGCCCGGTGATGAATGGAGTGAATTTTACCTAAAAGGAATTTATTTACATGCATCAGGCGGTGATAAAAATAAAAGAATACATCCTCCACCAAGAAAATCCCAAGTACTTGCAGGGCCAGAATCCACCAAGAGGACCAGCTTGTTTCCAACCAAGGAAAAATCACATAGGACCCTACCTCAGCTAAAATCAGCAAGAGGGAGAAATTAAGTAAGTAAAGTGGCATGCGTTTCATGAAAATTCCTTTCTGATACTTTTTCTCTTGAATCCGGTATTTTTTAAACCAATCCGTGTAAAGAATAATTAAGGAATATACTAGGCCAAACAGGTTGTTTACCAGCAATAACCCGAGGATTAATAAACTAAAGGTTAAGGCATTCATCGGAGTGCAAACAGGTTATACATTTTTGAGTTTTCTAGTCCTTCCTCTTGTTCTACCACCTGACGTGTAAACCCATGACTACCCAGTAAGTGTTTTACTTGATCGAGCCTTCCGTCTTCATCATGCACTTCAATTACCATGGACTTAATTTTATCCCAATGTTCGTCACCGATTCCCATCAAGGTATCCCATTCAGCCCCTTCGCAATCAATCTTCATTAAATCAATGCGATCTAACTTATGGGTATTGATCACTTCAGCAATGGTAGTTAATTTACAAGTAACTGTATGTCTACCTTTAACCAAATAGTTGGCAATTAGCCCCGAAAACATGGTAGGAATCCATCGCATCCACCGCATGCTTTCCGGTGGATTCTTCATGGTGCTTTTTACTGCTTCTTTAAACGCACCGGGATTCTGATCCCACTGTTCAGGATGTGCGGTTGATAACGCTGGTGTATTGGGGAAATAGGTAAATGTGGCTTGGCCAATTGAGGCGGATACTCCCTCTTCGATTACTACCATTCTACCTTGACCATGAAGGCTTGCATTTGCTCGAAGCGCATCTGCAATTTCCGGGATGGGTTCAAAGCAAAAGACTTTAACTTCAGGAGCCTTTTGAAGCACTCTAACACCAAAAACACCCACATTGGCGCCCACATCAAACACCACATCACCTGGATTGATTTGAATTCCATGTTGAAGATATCCTTCCACATGATGATCAAGCATCCGAGCCTCTGGCTTACGAATGCAATGGATTGGGGTTCCGTCGGAAAGTTTGGTTAGCATTCCCTAAAATTACAAAATAATGTAATGTGTATCCTTCGAAACAAATTAAAATTTAACAGGTTGATGGCCAGAAACAAACATCTTAGCGCCAAAGCGACAAAGGCGGATAATACGTGAATTAATTCTTGGTTCGGTGACAAAACATCCGTGACTACGTCCAATTCTTCCATGTAGGGCAAGAAAGGCATAGGAAACATAAGTTCCGCCATGGAAAACTATTCCTCGATCATAGGCATTGTCATTAACCCCAGCATCTAATCCATGCAAGCGCATAGCTAATCCTTTTTCGCCGTCATAGATGCGACCTGTTTTAAATTCACCTATGCAACTCATATTAGTTTCAGGCTGGTTGCTAAAGCGCTCCGTAATTAACTCCCCTGAGTTTTTACCATGGGCTACTCTACAATGCACCAAAACCTTATTATTCCGAACCACCCAAAGTCTTTTATGACTAGATGGCAATCTAAAATCCACGAGAATCGTTGTTCCGTCACCACTTATTTTTTTTTGTAAATCAAGTGGGATAGAAAATAAAGGGTCTTTAGATTTTAGTTCCACCTCATCGGGTAAAAACTCAGGCCTGAGCCCATGCATGGCTTCGTGCAATGCAATATTATCAATCGAAACAATCCATTGTGCCGAAGACAACATCAAGGCTACAGCAAGAAGTAGTAGATAACGAATCATGTATTTAACAATGTGAATCTTCGAACCTTGTTACATTAAATTTCCAAAAAAGGATATCTATAGTCGGTGGGGGTAACAAATGTTTCTTTAATCGTACGGGCAGAAATCCAACGCAGTAAATTCATCGCCGCTCCGGCTTTATCATTCGTACCTGACCCCCTTGCACCACCAAAAGGTTGTTGTCCAACCACTGCTCCAGTCGGTTTATCGTTAATGTAAAAATTACCTGCAGCATTTTCTAATGCCTTGGTTGCTAAGTCTATCGCATACCGATCTTTGGCCATGATTGATCCGGTAAGCGCATACTCTGATGTTCCGTCAACCACCCTAAGCGATTCTTCAAATTGACTGTCTTCGTATACAAAAATGGTTAAAACTGGCCCAAAAATCTCTTCCACCATGGTTCTAAATGTAGGGTTGGTAGTAACCACAACAGTTGGATTAATAAAATATCCGGTGCTTTTGTCATAGGTTCCTCCTGCAATGATTTCCGCATCGGGCTGCCCCTTACAAAAATCTATATATCCTGCAATTTTATCGAATGCACGTTCATCAATGACTGCATTTACAAAATTTGATGTATCGCCAGGGGTTCCAATGTTAAAGGAATTAACTTGATCCACCAACGATTGCTTAACCGCAGGCCAAATGGAAGATGCAATGTATGCACGAGAAGCCGCAGAACATTTTTGTCCTTGGAATTCAAACGCACCACGGGCTAATGCCGTAGCTACTTCGAGTGGATTTGCAGACCCATGGGCAACCACAAAATCCTTACCTCCAGTTTCACCCACAATGCGCGGATAACTTCTATACTTTTCAAGGTTTGATCCGATCGTTTTCCAAAGCGATCGGAACACTGCGGTAGATCCGGTAAAATGTAATCCTGCAAATTCTTTATGACTAAAGATGATATCACCCGCCGTTGGTCCGTCTACCGTTATCATATTAATAACACCATCCGGAAGACCTGCCTCTTTAAATAAATCCATAATAACTTGCGCAGAATACACTTGCGTTTCAGCAGGTTTCCACACCACTACATTACCCATCATGGCAGGCGCCGCACACAAATTTGCTGCGATTGACGTGAAATTAAACGGTGTAACAGCAAAGACAAAACCTTCCAGCGGACGATACTCCAAGCGATTCCACATGCCAGGCAAGGACTCCGGTTGTTCCTTATAAATCTGTGTCATGTATTGTACATTGAATCTAAAGAAGTCAATCAATTCACAGGCTGCATCAATTTCTGCTTGAAATACATTTTTGGATTGTGCCAGCATGGTAGACGCATTCATACGTTCTCTAAACGGTCCCGCCAACAGGTCTGCCGCTCTCAAGAAAACAGCAGCCCGATCTTGCCAAGGTAAATTGGCCCATGCCTTACGCGCTTCAAGCGCTGCATTAATGGCCGCGTGTACATGGGCTGAATCCCCATAATTAAAATGTCCGATTGTTTTGGCATGTTCATGCGGTGGAGCCATGCGCTTTTTATCATCAGTACGAATTTCTTTTGATCCAATATACATTGGAACATCAATTGGGTCTTGATGATACATTCGCTCATACTCCTTCAATAAGGCCGCGCGTTCTGCAGATCCTTTAGCATATGATTTAACCGGTTCATTTACGGCTTTGGGTACATTAAAAAAAGCGTTTGACATGGTTCTGTTTTTAACAAAGGTAAAACAAAAATGCTAAGCGTTAAGCAACGAAAATCACCTGATGTGAGAATTAAATTGAATCCCATAGGAAATAAATAAAAGCTACCTTTGCACCATGCTTTACTTGTCTCGTATACAGTTATTAAATTTCAAGAATCACGAATCCTTGGATTTGGAACTGAGTAGTAATGTAAATGCTATTGTAGGCAAGAATGGTATGGGTAAAACCAATATTCTTGATGCAATTTACTACCTGAGTATGTGTAAATCCTACTTAAACAGTATGGATCGTCAAAATATCAAATTTGATCAAGCATTTTTTAGTATTCATGGGCAATGGATGCTGGATGGCCAAGAAAGCAATGTGGTGTGTGCCGTAAAATCGGGTGCAAAAAAGGTGGTAAAGAAGAATAAAGTAAGCTATGAAAAACTGTCCGACCACATCGGTTTATTCCCGGTAGTTTTTATTTCACCCTATGATGGGGATTTAATTGCTGATGGAAGTGAAACGCGGCGAAAATGGATGGATGGAATTATTTCACAAATCGACAAAGGATACTTAGAAGATCTGATCGCTTATCAACGGGTACTGGAGCAACGAAATGCGCTACTAAAACAACTCGCCTCTGGAAATGGAACCACCGATAGCCTGGAGGTATGGAATCATTCACTCGCACAATACGGGAAACGAATACACGAGCGCAGGCAAACGTTTATTGAAGAATTTACGCCGATTTTTGATCGAAACTACAAGGAAATAGGGACGGAAAATGAAGGAATTGAAATTCAATATAAATCAGATTTTCAAAAGGGTGATTTTATAGCCTTACTTGAGCAGAACGAACGACGGGACCTCATATTTCAGTATACAACCGTTGGAGCGCACAAGGACGATTTACTGTTTAATTTAAATGGTAATCCTGTGAAAAAATACGGGTCGCAAGGGCAGCAAAAATCATTCATCTTGGCGCTTCGTTTAGCGCAATACCATTACCTTCATTCTCATTCGGGGAAAAAACCAGTACTATTACTCGATGATATTTTTGATAAGCTTGACCACAGTCGGGTACAGAAAATAATTGACTTAGTGAGTAACGAGGTTTTTGGACAAGTGATCATTACGGATACCGAAAAAACAAGGCTCGAAGAGCTTCTAGTAAATCGTGTATCTGATTTTCGTATATTTGAGTTACCCCTAACTGCAACCCCATGAAATCAAAGATTGAAGAATTTAAGCGAACGTCTGACAATCAACCGTTAAAAGAGGTAATGGATCGCCTGTTCAAAGTCTACAATTTGGAGTCCAAGTTAAAGGAGGTAGATTTGATTAATGCATGGCCTGATCTTATGGGTCCTGCGGTAGCGCATCGGACAAAAAACATTTTTCTCAAAGGAAGTATACTCCACGTTCAGATTGACTCATCAGTGGCTCGTGAAGAGTTAGCAAAAGGAAAACAAATCATTATAGATCGCATGAATGGCTACGCGGGAAGTATTGCAGTAACAGATGTTTGGTTTTCTTAAAAAAGTGTTAATCTCCTTTAAATCCTTGAAGATTAACCCCTAATGGCCTATTTTTGCTTGGATGAAAAAATTAAGCGTGATATTTTTCTTGTGTTGTTTTGGATTAATTTCCACGGTAAAAGCACAACTAAAGCCGATTTACAGCCAAGCTGATTATGCCTTTTGGTTGCATTTACCTTCAGACAGCATACTGAAGTCAAAGCCACCTGTATTGATTTTCCTTCATGGAAAAAGTCTATCTGGCACCGACTTAACACGTGTTAAACGCTACGGTGTTATTTCTGAAATTGAAAAGGGCCGTAAGATTCCGGCGGTAGTGGTTGCGCCGCAAACTAGCAATGGATGGGACCCTGTGAAGGTAATGAGTGTATTGTCTTTTGTAAAAAAGAATTTCGATGTGGATACCAATCGGGTATATGTGGTTGGAATGAGCATGGGAGGATACGGAACCTTAAATTTTGCTGGGATGTACCCTGAACAAGTAGCCGCAGCAGTGGCATTGTGCGGTGGAGGGAATATTAAGGACGGGTGTAATTTAGCGACCGTTCCAATTTGGATTCAACACGGCACCTTAGATGAAGCAGTTCCGATTTCTGAGTCTGAAAAAATTGTTCGGGCTATAAAGAACTGTAACGGGGGAGAAAATTTAAAATATACTGCATTAAAGGGAGCCGATCATGGCGACTTAGAAAAGATGTTTAGAACAGATGAATTGTACGATTGGCTTTTCCAATTCACCAAGGAGGTTCAAGAGTAACATGCGTTCTTTTCTATTCACTTTCATCTGTTTAAATTCCCTTTTTTTTACGAGTCAAGCGTTAGATTATAGGGCAGCAGAAAACTGGCTCGTATTGCCTGAAAAATCGCCAAGTTTCTTTAAAGGCAGTTCCATTGACTCCACATACATACGTTCGGTAGATGTGTTTTATATTTTCCCTACCTTACTTGTGGACAATGCTGATATGCGCTGGAATGCAGAAATGACCGATGTTAAATGGAAAGAGGAAGCGCTCGAAACTGCCATACGATATCAGGCGAGTGCTTGGGTGGAATGCGGCAGGATGTTCGCTCCTTTTTATCGCCAAGCACATTTAAAAGCTTATGATTCAATTCAAGGCAGGGGAAGAGAAGCACTATTATTTGCCTATGAAGATATCCGCGCATCTTTTAAGGAATACCTGGAAAAATACAATCAAGGAAGGCCATTTATTCTCGCGGGACATAGCCAAGGATGTACGCAACTTACCTTATTGATCAAGGAATTTCTTGATGAAAAACCCCTCTCTAAGCAATTGATTGCTGCATACATGCCCGGAATAGGTCTGGATAGCAATGAGTTTCATTCCATACCCTTTATGACAAAACCCAATCAAGTAGGGGGATTTGTCACTTGGAACACCATGAATGACCAACCAGACAATGATTTGTATCCCTTGTGGTATAAAGGAAAAGCTTGCATCAATCCGATTACATGGGATTTAACGAAATCTACCGCGAGGAGTTTACATAAAGGCTTTTATTACACCAATGAAAAATGCTACAAACAAGTATTTGAAACAGCATTAATTGATGGTGCCGTATGTGTACGGAATTTTCGTCCTCCGTTTCAACTGGCCGTTAAGAAATATAAGAACTTACACATTGGTGATGTAAACCTTTTCTGGAAAGATATTGAGTTAAACGCCAAGGAACGAATTAAGGCTTATCTTGGCGCGTTTTAAGTTTTTTAAGTTCTGCTACATCTAACCAATAGAGTAGTTTGATTGAAAAACTATTGCTACTCAACCCCGCATTAAACAGGTCATTCATATTTTGAAAATACCCAGGGTTTACCTCTTTGACGGAAGTAAAAATTGAACTCTTCCAAACAAAACTCAATTCACTCCCCTGTTTAAATACCCATCGGTAGGCGCAGTCTACTGTAAACGCATTGTAATTAAGATCATAGGCAGAAGTTCCATCGGAAGCTAAGCCTTGCGTGGAATTAGGGCTTAAGGAACCGTCGTCATTCAAGGTAAAAAACTGGTTGTAGGTTAACACGGACCAATAATGTCTAGTTCGCAAAGCGATATTCATGCGATTGGTTAAGGTGTAATTAAATTCGAGGTACTGAGTTAAATTCATGCGGTTTCGTTCGCCGAATAAAATCCCCGGAATCGTGTCTACCGGCGTACCGAATTGAATGGCATAGCCTCTGTCATTTCGTTGATCTTCTAAGGACCAATTCAGGATAATCAACATCTTATTAGAGGCACGAATACGCGGAGATAACATATAGCTTAGGTACTTCCAGGTTGGATTATTGGCAAATCCCACATAGTAAAAGTTCACATCCAACGCCAATGGTTTTTGATAATTGGTAGATATCCATCCCCCTGCACCAAACCATCGAGGAGCTACAAAATAACTACCCCAAACCCTAGGTTCGAAATAATCAAACTTTTCTGTAAAGGAAGTATAGGCACTTACTCCGTATGCATCAAAATGTTTGGTCATTGCAAAAGCAGACCACTCTAGATTCGATTCCGTGTAGACATTCGGACGATATAAGCGGTTATAGCTTGCCGATAAATTGGTAGTCATTCGAACAAATTTCCACCACGGTTTGAAATACCGATATCCAATAAACGCGCTTCCAAAGCGGCGGTTATTCACTGAATTAAACCCCAAATCATTGGGGTCATATTTGTCATCTTCCTCAAAATAATTCAGGGAATAAATTAAATTCCCACGTTGTTTTCCGGCACTAAGCCCTAGGTTATAACCAAACTCATTTCCAAGGGCTGCATATTTTTGAGATACCGTGGTTTTTCCATTTACAAAAAAGGTATTATTCTTGGAATTAAGGTTTGAATTGAACGCCGTTACATTTGCATCGTAAAAGTTACCCTCTCGCATCACGTTTGTGTTTGTAAGTGTAACTGAACTGTTGTTTTTTAAATTCTGGTCAAGAACCAAGGTATTATAATTCGTTAGCGGTGCAGCTAAAAATTCACGGTTTTCATTCGTAATTGTATTAAACGCTGTACCAACTGTCGGTGCCGAAAGTGCGTTGAACACACCAATTCCTAGGCCATGTTTGGTCCTTCCAGACAATTTACTCGCGTTGTACAGTTGGGGCATGCCTTGAATCCCCCCAATAACCTCGTTTTCTTTTAAATTCGTAGTTAATACTTCCCACGGTGCTTGGACACCAATTCGTCGAGAATAAAAAATTCCAGATTTATTGAACAACTCCATTCCTTCCGTAAAAAACTGTCTATTCTCATTGAATTGTATTTCAAATGGGGAGGTATTTAACACTTGATTATCAAAAATCACTTGACCAAAATCAGGGACCAAGGTTACATCTAAGGTAAATGCTTCATTGATGCCATACTTTACATCCATTCCACCGAAAAATGAACGGCCATACCCGTTAGCTTCTTGATTCACATAACCTGAAAGATAAGGGATTAGACTTAAGCGAAGCGGAGGGTCAATATGATTTATCCCTTCCAATTTTCCACTATGCACCAAGTAATTTTCAAAATCAGGATTTACGGTAACCCATGAAGATTCCTCTCGAATACGGGCTATTTGGCGTCCAAAATTTATATTCCATGATTGAATTTCTTGTTTGGAAAACCGAAGGGCAGAATATGGGATTTTCAACTCAGCTAGCCAAGCGTTATCACTCAGTCGCACCTCACTTTCCCAAACCAAATTCAATTGATCGTTTACATCCCCGGAGAGAATCTTACCATCCAATTGAACCCCTGTACTGGTAATACCAAAATAAAATCCATTTTGATGGTCGTTGTATGTATCCAAGAATATAGAAAATATATCTGCATTGGCATTAAAATCATCACGCACTGTATACACTTCAGAAATGGAATCTTTTACATCATAGCAGGTAACAAAAAAATACAAGGCAAAATCATCGTATACTAAGCGTGCAGACGTTTTGCGATTACTTTTTAAGCCTGGAACAGGTCGAATTGTTATAAAGTCTGTGACAGTAGAATCCGAAGCAAACCAAACTTCTTCATTCATTTTGGCATCAACCGTAATTCTACTGTTGGTTCTCAGTGCTGAAAATTGTTGTTGCGCCCCTATACAAAGTGGAAATAAGAAAAAAGAAAGAAGCCATTGTTTCATGTCGCAGCAAAGGTAAAAAGTAAAACTCAACCGCACTATTTTTTAATGAAAAGGGTGTACTTTTGTGCAGTGGAAATATTCGACAAGCTAAAAGAACAACTCTTGCTACTGGAGTGGCCTAATGTTTACTATTTTAAATTTATTGTGCCAAGCGATTCCGATAAATTAGCCTTGGTCACCGGATTCTTTGATTCGAATGCGGAAATCACTATGCATCCTTCAAAAACGGGGAAATATACCAGCGTTAGCGCAAAAACTGTTATGATGGATGTAGATTCAATCATCGCTTTATATGAACGTGCCGCAGCAATCCCAGGCGTAATCTCTTTGTAGTATGAGCAAAATTTTCAATCAAGAATTACTCATTGATTTTTTAGGAATCACCCTAGGGATTTTAGTGCTTATCATTCTTTATCAATTTTTGATAAGATTTCTTAGCCGCAAGGTGTTGAAACCTACAGATTATTGCACATTATTCGACGTGGAGTTCTCAAAAGCACGTGGTGAAATTCCATTTTACTTCACCTCATCAATTGATCGAGAGGTTCATTTATATTTGGAAAACTCAAATGGTGAACGATTTGATGTTGTAAACCAACAGTTTGAAGAAGGAGGACACATTTGTCGTTTTGATAGTACTACCCTTCCCAACGGGAAATATCTTTATGTACTAAAAACTAATAATCAAGAAATTAGCAAGCGAATTGAAATCGACAATTAGGCGTCACCGCCTTTATTGTTTCCACCTCTACCTCTGTTTCCTTTAGTTCTGATTCGTTTCTTTTTGGTGTCTAGGTGCAATTTCTCCTTTTTGAATTCACCTTCACTACCGCCGCCCATTGATTCAAGCCGCATGACTAATCCGATACTGTGTTGTAAGTAATCAGACTTGCCGAAAAAATCAGAAGTGAGACCGATTTTACCGGCAGACTGAAGCTGTAATCCAATCGCATTATTGAACCATAGATTCACACCTGCACCAACATTAAGCGTTGGATAAAACGGTTTGGATAGGGTGTCTGAACTCGGGTGAATTGTTGCGCCTAAACCCATTATCACATACGGATCAAGTAAGCCTTTACCCATTAAATTATAAAAAGAATACTTCAAATTAGCATCAGCGGAAAGACCAAGTCCTTTAATGTTCAATTGATCATTTACCAACTTGGACCCCTTGTAACGTACAAACGCTACAGAGGCCTCAGCGCTCCACCCTTTGTAGAAATAATAATCAACGAGCAACCTACTCGGAAAAACCTCCGCTTGAATTTGATTCACATCAACAACTCCCCCTGGATTGCCATCATTATCCCAAGCACTCCATCCTAAGCCGAACATCATTTTATAGGTATTGGCATTATCCTGCATTTTATACCCTTGACTAAAGGAAATAAAAGGCACTAAAAAAAATATAATTTTAAATAATTTCATTGAGTAATCGCTTAGAATATTGATGTAAAAGTAGATACAATTATCTAGGTGCGAATTTATTGTTTACAGATTTTATATTCATTCCATTGTTAATTAACCAAATCTAACTATTGAATCACAATTTCGTTACATGCATTAGTCCAAATTAAGTACCTTTGTTCTGTGAAAAAAAGCTCGAAACTTCTATTACTCGATGATGATTTTGAAGCATTCGATGTGATTGGAATTTGTTCAGGAATGAATGACTACCGGATCGCATGGAATCTAAACAAGGCTTTTTCTTGGCAATTAGAACATAGTGATCGAACATTGGAAATTCCGCAGAAAAAATCTAAGGAAGTACTTTCTTTTTCTTATTACCAGCAACTTGGCTTTGATGAATTTACTGACCTATACCTTGTAAAAAACAAGCAGTTAAGTCGTCCTTTGTTAGAGGATTATCCTCAACTGGATTATATTTTAATTATTAAAAATAACTTGGTTTTTGACGTAGATGAACTCGTTCAACTCCTTCGGCAACACCAACAAATCATTGCGGCCTATCGGTATGATAGTTCCGCCTTCAGTATTTCAGAATATTTACAATTTGAAGAATCGTATGAATAAAACGAAAATAGTGGCAACCATGGGGCCTAGCTCAAGTCCACGAGAGGTTTTAAAGGAAATGTTTATTGCCGGCTTAAATGTATGTCGTGTGAATTTCTCACATGGATCCTATGATCAACATGCTGAAGTCATCCGTACCGTTCGAGAATTAAACGAAGAACTTGGCGCCAATGTCGCTGTATTAGCGGATTTACAAGGCCCAAAAATTCGCACGGGTGAAATGGAAAACAATGGTGTACTCCTAGAAGTAGGTGCAGCCTGTCAAATCATTACAGAAAACATTGTCGGTACCGCATCAAAATTTTGCATTAATTATTCCAATCTACCCAAAGATGTAAGTTCAGGCGAACGAATCTTACTCGATGATGGCAAATTAATCCTTGAGGTGGTCGCTAGTGATAAAAAATCGATAATCGATTGCAAAGTAATCCAAGGCGGTATTTTGTCCTCCAAAAAAGGAGTGAATTTTCCAAACACAAAGATTTCCTTGCCTTCATTGACCGAAAAAGATCGTATGGATCTATTGTTTGCGCTAGAGCAAGAAGTAGATTGGGTAGGATTGTCATTTGTTCGAAGTGCGCGAGATATTATTGAATTAAAGCACTTGATTGCGAATCAAAATGGAAAGGCCCGAGTTATTGCGAAAATTGAAAAACCTGAAGCGTTAGAATGTATAGATGATATCATCCAAGTTACGGACGGTGTCATGGTTGCGCGAGGTGATTTAGGGGTTGAGGTGCCTTATCAACGCGTTCCCATCATTCAAAAAATGCTCATTGAAAAGTGTATTTCAAATGCGAAACCTGTTATTGTGGCTACCCAAATGATGGAATCCATGATCAACAGCATGTCACCCACTCGTGCTGAAGTAAATGATGTAGCCAACGCCGTGTTAGACGGAACCGACGCTGTAATGCTCTCCGGAGAAACCTCTGTTGGAAAATATCCGATTGAGGTGATTAAAACGATGTCTAATATTATTGAAGAGGTAGAGAAAACCCCGGAATTATATAATAAAGAAGAACTGCCAGATATTAATAGCGATCGCTTCATTACCGACTCTATTTGTTTTAATGCCTGCAGGTTATCGCAACGCGTTCATGCCAAAGCGATTATTACCATGTCCTTTTCTGGATATACGGCGTACAAAGTTTCTTCACAACGACCGAATACTGCCATTTATGTTTTTACCAGTAACCGTACGATTCTTTCACAATTGAATTTGTTATGGGGAGTAAAGGCTTTTTATTACGACAAGCATATCAGTACCGATCATACCATTGCTGACATCAAATACATTATGAAATCTGAAGGGTATTTGAATATCGGAGATTTAGTAATAAACATTGCTTCAATCCCATTAGAAGACCTTGGAGGATCAAATATGCTAAAACTTAGTCATGTTGACTAACATTTTTTAGAATTCATTGTTGCATTACATTGTATATTTGCAACATAAAATTCTAATATGACTGATTTCATTGCCCGCCACATAGGTCCTGAAGGAAAGGAAACCTCTGAAATGCTTACCAAAATTGGAGTTTCTTCGATTGAAGAACTCGTTGGAAAAACCATTCCAACAGCAATTCGCTTAAATCGTGAGTTGCATGTGGATGCTGGGATAACAGAAGCGGAATACCTGCAGAAGATCAGTGCAATTGGTCAGAAAAATCAAGTGCTTAAATCGTTTCTTGGGCTAGGCTATCATGAAACCTTGGTTCCTTCTGTAATCCTGCGAAATGTATTAGAAAATCCAGGATGGTATACCGCATATACCCCATACCAAGCAGAAATTGCGCAGGGGAGGTTAGAAGCCTTATTAAATTTCCAAACGATGGTGTTGGATTTAACTGGAATGGAGGTTGCTAATGCATCGTTGCTTGATGAAGGAACGGCTGCAGCAGAGGCCATGATTATGTTTTATAATTCACGCTCAAGGGAGGATGTTAAACTAGGAAAAAACACATTCTTGGTTCATGAATCAATCTATCCACAAACGTTGGATGTAGTTACAGGAAGAGCGATTAACTTGGGTATTAATCTCCAATCATTTAATTCCGTTGATGACGTAACATTAGATGGTTGTTTTGGTGCCTTGTTGCAATATCCAGATGCTACAGGACATGTATCAAACATAGAACGTACGATTTCTACCTTAAATGAACATGCGATTCAAGTGGCAGTTTGTAGTGATTTAATGGCATTAGCCCTATTAAAATCTCCAGGATCAATGGGCGCTGATGTGGTATTAGGAAATTCACAACGCTTTGGAGTTCCAATGGGTTACGGAGGTCCGCATGCCGCTTTTTTCGCATCAAAAGAATCCTATAAACGCACGATGCCGGGTAGAATTATTGGTGTTTCTAAAGATGCCGATGACAATACTGCCTTACGTATGGCATTACAAACCCGCGAGCAACACATTAAACGTGATAAAGCAACATCGAATATTTGTACTGCTCAAGCCCTGTTGGCTGTCATGGCAGGAATGTATGCCGTTTATCATGGGCCTCATGGCATTTCGCGTATTGCATCACACATCCATGACTTAGCGTGTAATACGGCCAAGGGATTGTTAGCCAAAGGGCATACCATTCATTCTACAGAGTTTTTCGATACCGTTCGAGTAACCCATGTTGACAGTGCCTCCATATTGAAAGCAGCCGTTACCCATGGTATGAATTTATATGCTCCAAATGCGCATACCGTGCAAATTACGTTTGGAGAGCCCCACACCATGGATGATGTAAATACCATTCTATCCCTATTTGAAGCTAAAGGAAATGCAATTTCTGCGAACGTAGGAATACCATCTTCCTTAAAACGAACAGGTGCTATTTTAACACATCCCGTGTTCAGCGCACATCATTCTGAGTCAAAAATGATGCGTTATTTAAAATCACTGGAGAACAAAGATTTATCTCTGGTGCATAGTATGATTCCTTTAGGATCTTGTACCATGAAATTGAATGCGGCTAGTGAATTAATTCCAATCACTAACCCGAATTTCGCTAACATGCACCCGTTTGCGCCAAAGGATCAGGCCGCAGGGTATCACGAATTCATGGCAGAATTAGCCAAAGATTTATGCGAATGTACTGGCTTTGCCGGAGTCTCATTACAACCAAATTCTGGTGCTCAAGGTGAATATGCAGGGCTTATGGTGATTAAGGCCTTCCATGAAGCAAATGGTGACTTCCAACGTAAAAAAATCATCATTCCGTCCAGTGCGCATGGAACCAATCCTGCATCAGCAGTTATGGCTGGGTTTGAGGTAGTTGTTACCGGATGTGACGAACATGGAAACATTGATATTTCGGAATTGAAAACTGTTGCGGAACAACTTGGCGATGAACTGGCAGGTATCATGGTTACCTATCCATCAACGCACGGTGTGTATGAAGAGGGCATCCGAGAAATCACTTCAATCATTCATGCACTAGGAGGTCAGGTATACATGGACGGGGCCAACATGAATGCGCAAGTTGGGTTAACTAACCCTGGAAATATCGGGGCAGATGTTTGCCACTTAAACTTGCACAAAACCTTTGCTATTCCACATGGCGGTGGTGGTCCAGGGATGGGTCCGATTGGTGTTGCAGCCCATTTAGTACCGTTCTTACCAAGTAATCCATTGCATACCACGGGGGGAGATCAGGCGATACATGCTATATCTTCTGCTCCTTATGGAAGCGCCCTAATCCTATTGATTTCTTATGGATATATCAAAATGTTAGGATACAAAGGTCTGCGTGAATCCACAGAAATGGCAATTGTTAACGCCAACTACATCGCTGCGTGTTTAAAGGAACATTATCCAATCTTGTATACCGGTGCACACGGTACGGTTGCTCATGAATTAATTCTTGACTGTAGAGAGTTCAAAAAGAATGCGGATGTGGAAGTAGCCGATATGGCCAAACGACTAATTGACTTTAATTTTCATGCCCCTACTGTTTCATTCCCGGTGGCTGGAACCTTAATGATTGAGCCTACAGAATCTGAAGATAAAGCAGAACTGGATCGCTTCATTGAGGCCATGATTAAAATCAGACAAGAAATTGCTGATATCGAAGCAGGTAAATATCCAAAAGATAATAACCTACTCAAAAATGCGCCACACACAGCGGATTGCATTATTAATCGTGCCTGGGAATATCCTTATACACCAGCGGAAGCGGCTTATCCACTCCCCTATTTAATGAAAAATAAGTATTGGGTGCCAGTTCGTCGCGTAGATAATGCCTATGGCGATCGGAATTTGGTATGTGCGTGTCCGAGCATTGAATCCTACATGACCGCTTAATGAATATTGATATTCTCGCCTTTGGCGCACACCCTGATGACGTAGAAATTTCCTGTGGGGGAACCTTATTGCGCTACGCGGGCGAGGGAAAGCAGATTGTTATTGTTGACCTGACACAAGGAGAGTTAGGTACACGTGGAAGTGCAGCCATACGCATGGAAGAATGCAAGGCTGCATCAAAAAAAATAGGCTTAATTGACCGGGTAAACTTAGGGATGTCTGATGGTTTTTTCGAAGAAAACGAGGAGCATCTAATGTTGATTATTCAAGAGATCCGGCACTTTAGGCCGCAGCTAATCCTTGCGAATTCGATTACCGATCGTCACCCCGATCACGGGCGTGCCGCGGCTTTGGTTGCGCGAGCTGCATTCCTATCTGGCCTTCCAAAAATTAAATCTAAACGAAACGGAGCAGATCAAGAGGCTTTCCGAGCGCCAATGCTAATGCACTACATTCAGGACATGTATATTGAACCAGATATTACATTAGATGTTAGTGCTTATGCGGAAGATAAAATAAAGTTGGTACAATGTTTCTCTTCACAGTTCTTCGATCCAAATTCTTCAGAACCCGAAACTCCAATATCCAACGCACATTTCTTTGATTTCATGCTTGGAAGAATGATGCAGTATGGAAGACCTATTGGTGTAACCTATGCGGAAGGATTTACAATCAATCGAACGCTTGGCGTTAACGACTTATTTAACCTGCGTTAGTACATTAACAAGGCCCCGGCAATCCCTGCAATTACACTAGAAAGTTTCAGGAGATTAAACTTGTGGTTTTCTGAAGTTTCAAAAATGATGGTGGTTGAAATGTGCAAGAACATTCCGATTACGACACCCAACACCACCGGAACACTTATCCCTGTCTGTTCCATAGGTACTTTTAACCCAATGAGTAAGCCTAGAGGCGTCATAATACCGAAGAGCAATAAAACCAACCACGCCATTCCTCTTTTTAATGAAGTACTCAACAGCAAGGTCATAAGCGCGATTGCTACAGGAATCTGATGAAAAACAATTCCCCAAAACAATGAGAGTTTATGATCGTGATTATGCAAGTGGTGTAAATGATCAACATCATTTCCCAGGGGAATTCCTTCAATGATGGAGTGAATAGAAAGCGAAATAAAGAGTGCCCACGGCATGGATTGTCCTTTGTGCACATGGATGTGTCCGTGCTCGATTCCGCCGGAAAAATACTCCATGATGAGCTGAATTAAAAATCCAATAAGAATGTAAATCCCAATGTTGGCGGTTTCGCCGGCGTAGAGTTCGGGAAGTAAGTGTTCAAATACGATCGCAAGAAGAAATCCACCACTAAAAGCTAAGGCTAATTTTATAAATTGGGACTTATTATTTGCTTGTAAAAAATGAACAAAGCCTCCACCTGCAGCAACTACAGCAATTAAGACCACAACCATTATTAAAGGGCTCATTTTTTCTGCGCAATTAAAATTAAACGAAGGGATGGTGACGGATCAAATGCATCCAACTCATAGTTGCCAAAGGTATGTAGAATATGAAAGTGCTCGTTTAACAGTTCTTGAAAATCAGGTAGACCAAGCAATTGAACTTGTTCAGTGTAATGGAAATCTTTTCCTTTATCCGTAAACTCGATGTGCTTAATTACTTTACCTGCTGTTATTTCCCTCCGAATCTTAAAGGTAAGTGCATCGCGCTGCAATTCCTCTGAAGAAACTAGGGTGTTTATTACACGCTGTGCATTTAAAAAATCAATCACGAACATCCCGCCTGGTTTTAACATGCTGTTTACAGCATCGATAACCCGCTGATTTTCCTTAGTGGAATCAAAATAACCGAAACTGGTAAACAAATTAAACACCGCATCAAAGGATTCGTTAGGAAGTGGTTCACGCATGTCTTGAACCTTAAACTGTAATCCATCCACAGCAGATTCATTGGCAAAGGCGATGCTTTCTGGAGACAAGTCAGTGCCAAGCACATTTAATCCGAGGGCATGCAGGGTTCGAGCATGTCGACCTTTACCACAGGCTAAATCCAAGACCTTGGACTTAGGTTTAAGGGCTAAGAAAGCGACTAAACGCTCAATAAATGCTTGTGCCTCTTCCTCACTTCGGTGATTATAAAGCTGGTGATAATACGAAGTATCAAACCAAGAAGCGAACCAAGGCGTATCTGTCATTCGACAAAGATAGGTAAAAGCCTGTGGAAGCAATGCAACATTGCCTTATCTTAGCAGTGTGAAACGTATAGGGCTAAGCGGCGGAATTGGTTCAGGAAAAAGTTATGTGGCTGAAATTCTTGAAAAAATGGGGTTTCCCGTGTACTACGCTGATGCTCGAGCAAAAGCACTTACGGATACCCATCCCCATATCATATCTGAATTGATTAAGCGCTTTGGTACAACAGTTTATGAAGACGGTGTATTAAATCGAAAGGTATTGGCCTCTTTAATATTTGACTCCGAGGGGGATCGAATGTTTGTGAATAATTTAATTCACCCCATAGTTCGTACTGATTTCGATGTGTGGTGTGCCAAACAGCATTCTCCCCTTGTTTTCAATGAAGCTGCGATTTTGTTTGAAACAGGGGCATATCGCCAGTTTGATGCTACGGTATTAGTTATTGCCCCCCTTGAAACGCGCATCGAACGCATTATGCAACGGGATCGCTGTACGTATGAACAAGCAGAAGCGCGAATCCAAAGTCAATGGAGCGATGAACAGAAAACTCCATTAGCAAACGCGATAATATCAAATAACGGACATGAAGCCGTGCTAATACAAGTAGAAAATCTAATCGAAAACCTTCAGCTTAATAATCCAAATTAAGGGTTAAGCCGAAGGTAAACGGATAAATTACTGCAGTAGCCGATTTTTTAAACAACGGAGTCAAGTTATAATTCACAAACAATCCATAGTGATCAAATCCCAATCGAGTGGTTGCA